>Ga0257110_1000577_pt1 | contig 17484 bp, 15 predicted proteins | sample LP_taG_7_FD_190184 | JGI IMG/M metagenome (GOLD analysis project Ga0257110, IMG submission 190184) | Marine microbial communities from Northeast Subartic Pacific Ocean, Canada - LP_J_2015_P26_10m | ecosystem: Environmental > Aquatic > Marine > Oceanic | place: Canada: Northeast Subartic Pacific...
CAGGGGAACCCCCAGGACCGCCAAAGCGTCCGAGCAAATCGTTGATGAAATCGTCGAAGTTTCCATATCGTCCGAAATCAACATCCATGCCAGGGGCTCCACCGCCCATCCCCCCTGCCTGGTTCCAGTACTGGCCAAACTGCTCATAACGCTTTCGCTTATCAGCATCAGAGAGCACTTCATAAGCCTCACTGATCTCTTTAAAACGCGCCTCTGCAGAGGGATCGCCAGGATTCACATCAGGGTGATATTGGCGAGCCAGTTTTCGAAAAGCGCGCTTGATTCCGTCAGCATCAACGGATCGGTCAACACCGAGAACCTGGAAATAGTCCTTGTAACCGCTACCAGCCATGGTTCCCGTTCCCGAATCCCACTGTCTCAACGGAGGCTCGTTTCGTGAGGGTTCGAGATGGAGGGAAGCCCGAACGGTGCCATCCGCCCTAACTTCATTTGGACGCGCTTGGGCTGCATGAAGCGAATTGGTGGACTCGTTTTCACGGGTTGGGTCTTGGGCGCCTCCATCTGGACTCTCCCCGCTTCAGCAGAGCAGCCATGGAAGGGCACGATCGGTGAACCACTTCGAGCTTCAAGTGATCAGGCGATCGCATTAGCCAATCATCTGAGCTCCATCGGAGCACGCTTTTACGGCTCCTGGAGTTGTCCGGCTTGCTTTCGCCAAATGAGCCTGTTCGGCCAACAAGCGGGTCGCACCGTTCCCTATGTCGAATGTCGTCAACCCAAAAAGCTTCCCCAAGAAGCCGCCGATTGTGAAGCTGCAAGCATTCGCGCCTACCCCACATGGGTCATGCCTGATGGACGTCGGCGAGAAGGGCTGCAATCGCTCGACGCGCTGACCAGCTGGAGCGGCCTGCCTTAATGGGCTTCATTCATGGCCTCCATCGCCGCAATCTGAAAGGCGACCTTCTCGGTGGACTCACTGCTGCCGTCGTAGCCCTCCCTCTCGCACTGGCCTTTGGCAATGCGGCACTGGGTCCAGGCGGAGCCATTTATGGGCTTTACGGGGCGATTGTTACCGGATTCTTAGCCGCTCTACTGGGCGGAACTCCCGCCCAAGTGAGTGGTCCGACAGGACCCATGAGTGTGACTGTGGCGGGGGTCGTCTCCAGCCTCGCTGCTGTTGGAGTCAATCAAGACCTCAACGCAGGCGAAATCTTGCCGATGGTGATGGCCGCTGTGGTCATTGGTGGCGTCTGCGAAGTACTGCTTGGGGTGCTGCGCCTCGGCCGCTTCATCACGCTCGTGCCCTACTCCGTGGTGTCGGGGTTCATGTCGGGCATCGGCTTCATCATTCTCGTTTTGCAGCTCGGGCCTTTTGTGGGAATAACCACCCGAGGTGGTGTCGTGGATACGCTGCAAACACTGGCCAACAGCCCTGGCCTCAATCCCGCAGCTTTAGCGGTGGGTGTGATGACTTTGGCTGTGGTGTTCCTCTCGCCCTTGCGGTTGCGCCAGTGGATTCCCTCACCACTCCTGGCACTGGTGATTGTGACGCCACTGTCCTTGCTGCTCTTCAACGACAACCGTTTAAACGCCCTGGGATTGGAACCACTGGCTCGGATCGGAAGCATCCCAGAGGGGGGACTTCAGCTGGTCATGCCCAACTTCAGTCAACACCTCCCTGAGCTGGTGAAGGCCGGTCTTGTCCTCGCCCTACTTGGAGCCATCGACTCCCTACTCACCTCTCTCGTCGCCGACAACATCACCCAAACCAGCCACGATTCCAACCGTGAGCTCATCGGACAAGGGATGGCCAACACCGCCGCGGGCTTCTTGTCTGGCCTGCCCGGAGCTGGCGCCACAATGCGCACGGTGATCAACATCAAGTCCGGCGGCAGCACACCGCTTTCCGGAATGAGCCACTCACTTGTTCTGCTGATTGTTCTGCTGGGGGCAGGGCCGCTTGCGGCACAAATTCCCACCGCACTTTTGGCCGGAATCCTGATCAAAGTTGGGCTCGACATCATCGACTGGGGCTTTCTGCTTCGTGCCCACCGTCTCTCCGGCAAAACAGCCGTATTGATGTACTCCGTTCTATTAATGACGGTGTTTTGGGACTTGATTTGGGGCGTGTTAGTCGGGATGTTCATCGCCAACTTGCTCACCGTTGATTCCATCACCCAAACTCAGTTGGAGGGGATGGACGCCGATAATTCGCCCGATGTTGCAGCAGGCCGTCACCATGACCTCAATGCCGAGGAAAAGGCCTTGGTTCATCGGTGTGGCAACGCTCTGATGCTGTTCCGGCTCCGCGGACCGCTGAGCTTTGGAGCCGCCAAGGGGATCAGTGCCCGAATGGGCCTCATTCAGAACTACAAGATTTTGATTCTGGACATCACTGAGGTCCCACGAATTGGAATCTCCGCTTCTCTCGCCATTGAACGGATGGTGCAAGAGGCACAAACATCCGGACGCACAATTTTGATAGCTGGAGCTAACTCAAAACTTCAAAAGCGCCTGCGCCAATTCGGTGTTCACGGAGAGCTTGTGGCCTCTCGGCAGGAAGCACTCCAGATAGCAGCCAAGGATGTGTCGGCTTAGCTCAAACAACAGACACGCCACAGGAGTGCATCCGCACATCTTCCGGACAATCAAGGACACCTTGCAACGCCTCAACTTCGGCAAGCGCCAGAGTTTGCAAGCGTTCCACCAGCACCGTTCGCGAAAAACGCTCCTCCACCAAAACCCAATACAGCCCGAAATGACGCGCTTCGCTCTCTAAAAGTTCTCCATACAGCGATCGCAATTCAGCATCGGGACTGTGCTCGGCCAAGAGAGCCATCCGTTCATGGCTCCGCGCTTCGATCAAGCCAGCCACAAGAAATGAATCCAGCATCCGCAGGGGTTCCCCCTTGCGGATATGACGTGCCAGGTTTGCTGCATAACCAGGCGAAGGAAGGGGCTCGAGGTATCGGCCTCGTGATTTGATCAAGGCGAGAACCTGCTCAAAGTGCTCCAGCTCCTCCCGCGCCAAGGGGCTCAGCACCTCCCCCAGACCTGGTTCACAGAGATAACGAAACATCATCTGTACGGCGGAGCCTGCTGCTTTCCGCTCGCAATGGGCATGGTCAATCAACACCTCCATTGGCCGCGCGTTGGCTTGTTCAACCCAACTCCAACTGGTGGGTGCCGCGAGCCAACGAATCGAAGCGGTGGACTTCTCCGGGGTGGACTTCTGCGGGAACGAAACGGTCATCCGCCTTGTCTCAAGTGGTGGACGAGTCCACTCAGAGCCAACGAATAACTCTTAGGGCCGAATCCACTCACTACACCAACGGCACGATCAGCAAGATATGAATGATGGCGAAAGGGCTCCCGAGAGTGGGTGTTACTGAGGTGTAACTCCACATAGGGAATAGCCACACCCGTTAGAGCATCACGAAGCCCAATCGATGAGTGGGTGTAGGCACCTGCATTAATCAAAATCCCCTGGCTCTCACCCATGGCTTGATGGATGCGCTCAATAAGAGCCCCTTCAAAGTTGCTCTGAAAGCACACCAGCTCAACACCATCCGCGTTGGCTTCTCGAGTGAGCTCCGTTTCAATCATGGCCAAGGTGTCGCGGCCATAAATTCCAGGCTCCCTCTGCCCAAGCAGGTTGAGGTTTGGACCATTAATGAGCAGAACGTTCATGGCCAAAAGGCCGTTTCAGCTGGATTGATCGTATCGATAAGCCAAAGAATGACGCATCGGCTGGTAAATTCTCCAGGTGTGGTTCGGGTCGGTGCCCGAGTGGTTAATGGGGGTGGACTGTAAATCCACTGGCTCTGCCTACGTTGGTTCAAATCCAACCCGGCCCACCTTCCACACGCCCTTGTAGCTCAGCGGTAGAGCACTCCCTTGGTAAGGGAGAGGTCTCGAGTTCAAGTCTCGACAAGGGCTTACATCTCACCCCTTGGCACCAGGGGTGAAACAGATAACGGCACTCTGGGGACGCAAGGTCCCATCAACGAAACTGCCACAGATCACATCATTGGCTGTATCTGCGGTTGAACAACGCAGATCGGTATGTCGGCTGCGATTGATCCACAGCCGCCACGTATCCGTGGATGCCGTCAGCCCATCCGATCCCAAGGGATTCCAGGTGATCAACGGCTGACCAAGCTTGATCCAACGATCGCGCAGTGCCTTTAAACGCGAGACGTAGCTGCAAAGATCGGCGGACCAGGGCTGATCCCAAGGGAAAGCCTCGCGACAGGCAGGTTCCGGACCACTGGAACGGTCGTCATCCGGGCCACCGGCCAGCCCGACCTCGGTGCCGTAATAGATACAAGGAGCTCCTGGCTGGAGAAATAGCAACAGCAACGACAACTTCAAGGCAGCCACATCACCCTTCAGCGTGTGCAACGCCCTGGGCACATCGTGACTGTCGAGCAGGTTCATTTGGGCACGATTCACTTCAGCTCGATACCAGCTCGCCGTGGTGGTCCAAATATCGATCAACTCCGTCGTTGTTAAAGGGTTCAAGGGGTACTCGGGATTGCGATAGCTCTGGCGAAGCTGATCCCCAGCCACCCAGCACAAACTGCTCCAGCCAAGGCGGTAATTCATGACGCCATCAAAATGCTCGCCTTGAAGCCAGCGGCGTGCATCTCCCCACACCTCTCCAACAATCCAGGCCTCTGGGTTGACCCTTCGCACCTCCTGTCGAAAAGACACCCAGAAGTCTTCGGGCACCTCGGCAGGCACATCGAGCCGCCAGCCATCAATGCCACGCTCCAGCCAGTAACGAGCCACAGCCAGCAAATGCTCACGCACACCGGCATCGGCGTGGTTGAACTTGGGCAGATCTGGCAAAGCCCACCAACAGTCGTATCCACAATCTTCACCCTGGGCTGGGTAAGGCCGAATGGGCCATTTACGGACATGAAACCAATCTCGATAGGGGGATGACTCCCCGTTCTCAGCGAGATGGTGGAAGGCCCAAAAGCCGCGGCCGCAATGGTTAAAAACACCATCAAGCACCAGTCGCATGCCGCGTTGATGTAGTGCGGCAATCAGGGCATCCAAAGCCGCATTCCCCCCCAACAGGGGATCAACTTGGAAGTAGTCGTAGGCGTGATAACGATGATTCGCCGCCGAGGAAAAGATCGGGGTGAGATACAGGCAGTTAATGCCCATCGCCTGAAGGTGATCCAACCCATCGATCACCCCATAGAGATCACCCCCTTGAAACCCCTCCTCAGTGGGATCAGCCCCCCAGGGTTTGAACTGCAAATGCTGCTGGGCCTCCACCCTTGCGCTACGACGGAAACGATCCGGAAAGACTTGGTAAATCACCGCCTCAGTGACCCAAGCCGGCGGGTCGGAAAACAATGTGGGCAAGCCCATAACCTTTCCAGGTGGCGATCCTCTCGCTAGCAGGAAAGAAACAGCACTGCCATGGCGCATCAGCCTCTCCTGTTGGCCCTGGACCAGGGCACAAGCAGCTCCCGAGCTGTTGTCTTTAATCCGGCGGGTGATCTTGTCGCCAGCGCAAGTGCCCCACTACCAATCCAATACCCCGCCGATGGTTGGGTCGAGCAGGATCCGCTGGAGATCTGGGCGAGCCAACGGCAAGCCCTCAGCGACCTTCAGAGCAAGCTGAGTGACAACCAGCGCCAAGCGGTGGTGAGCTGTGGCATCACCAATCAACGGGAAACAACCGTGCTTTGGCGACGCAGCACCGGCGTTGCTTGCGGACCAGCGCTGGTCTGGCAAGACGGTCGGACCGCAGCCATCTGCGCAGATTGGAAACGCCAAGGTCTGGAACAGGACTGGCGCCGACGCACAGGGTTATTGCTCGATCCTTATTTCAGTGCCAGCAAGGTTCGCTGGATGTTGGAGCACTACGGAGAAGCCGCAGCGGCAGCCGCAGCCGATGACCTCTGCTTTGGCACAGTGGATTCGTGGCTCTTGTGGCAGCTCACCGCGGGGAAACAGCATGGGAGTGATCTGAGCAACGCCAGCCGCACACTGCTGCTCGACCTGGAACAACGTCAGTGGGTGGATGACTTCCGCATCCACAGCGGATTGCCAGCCAATGCCTTGCCGGATCTGCTGCCCTGCCGAGGAGACATCGCGCAAATTGCCGCAGGCCTGCCCTTTGAAGGGCTGCCGATCCAGGCCATGCTCGGGGATCAACAGGCCGCCACCCTCGGACAACTCTGCTTGCAACCCGGAGAAAGCAAATGCACGTACGGCACCGGAGCCTTCCTCGTCATCAACACCGGCAACCAAATCCGTCGGTCCGACGCCGGGCTGCTGAGCACCTTGGGGTGGACCGATGCAGACGGAGTCCCCACCTACTGCCTTGAAGGCAGCCTCTTCAATGCCGGCACCGTGATCCAGTGGCTGCGCGACGGTCTCCAAATCATTGAGCGCGCCGAACAGGTCAACGACCTCGCCAATCAAGTTGCCGATTCCGGCGGAGTGATGCTGGTGCCAGCCTTCACCGGATGGGGCACCCCCCACTGGAACCCCGAGGCACGGGGAATCCTGGTGGGGTTAACTCGAGACAGCAACCGCTGTCACATTGCACGGGCGGCCCTTGAGGGGATTGCCCTGTCTGTATCAACCCTGGTGGATCTCGCAGAACAAGCCCTCGGCCATGGGTTAGGGGAGCTGGCGGTGGATGGGGGTGCCGCCGCTTCAGATCCGCTACTTCAGGCCCAAGCGAACAGCACAGGGCTCACGGTGCGGCGACCCGCCAGCCTGGAAAGCACAGCACGAGGAGTGGCGTTGTTTGCTGGTTTGCAAGCTGGAGTGATCAACGATCTAAACGACCTTGCCGTACACCGACGTGATGGAGCCGAACTGTTCCAACCCAAACTGGATGCAGCTCAGCGCAAGGCTTGGCGAACACGATGGGATGACGCCGTGACCCGCAGCTTGAACTGGCATGGATGATCACAGCGTTGATTTAGTTGTCATTGGCGCAGGAGCCAGCGGCGCCAGCGTGGCCTTTGAAGCGGTTCGCCGTGGGCTTTCTGTTGCCCTTTTAGAGGGGGGGGATATCGGCGGTGGCACAAGCAGCCGCAGCACAAAACTGCTGCATGGCGGCGTGCGGTATCTCGAACTTGCTTTTAAAACCTTTGACATAGCGCAGCTCAATCTTGTGCGGGAGGCACTGCTGGAGCGTGGCCATTGGTTGGAACAGGCCCCGTTTTTAGCCCGTCGCCTCGAGTTAGCACTGCCCACCGAAACGCTATGTGGCCAGGCTTACTACCGCATTGGGCTCGGCCTTTATGACGCCCTTGCCGGGCGTCAAGGGATTGGCTCCAGTCGATTGCTATCGAGCCATCAATTGAACGAAGCCCTGCCGCAGCTGAAAAGCTGCCAAGGCGCTGTGGCCTACAAGGATGGGCAATTCGATGACGCGCGACTCAACCTGCTTCTGGCGTTGACGGCCCAGCAAGCGGGCGCACAGCTGCGCACCCGCTGCAAGGTGGTTGGACTTGAACGCAATGGCGACGGCCGTCTTGCTGCCGCTATCAGCGAATCCAAAGACGGGAAGCAAGAACGGTGGAAGGCCCGCGTCGTTGTCAACGCAACAGGGCTCAGCGCCGATGCCCTCCGTCAAATGGCAGACCCCGAAGCCCCGGCGCGGATGCTCACAAGTCGTGGCAGCCACATCGTGCTGAAGCAGAACCTCTGTCCGCAGGGTCTGGGACTCCTCGTTCCCTCCACAGCCGACGGGCGCGTTTTATTCATGCTGCCCTTCTTTGGGCGCACTTTGGTGGGAACTACCGATGAAACCTGCGATCCAAGCCTGGCCTCATCCTGTACGGCTGAAGAAGAAAGCTATCTGTTGAATTACGTCCGGGAGTGGTTCCCAGGCTGTGCCGAGCCGGAGGTCACCAGCCGTTGGGCCGGTGGAAGACCTCTGCTCAAGCCGCCTGGCGAGGGATTGAACAGCAGCAGAGTGGTTCGCGAGCACGAAGTCGAAACGCTGCCCTGTGGATTGGTGAGTGTGATGGGCGGCAAATGGACCACCTGTCGACCGATGGCGCTCGACACCCTGGCTGCTGTCGAGCGTCAGCTCGGGCAAACCCTTCCATCCCCCAAGGCCATGACGCTGCTTGGGAGTGGACCAACTCCAACAGCCACCAGAGACAAGCTGGAAGAGCAAAAAAACCAGCTCAAAGATCTTCTACTCAACACTCCCCAACGCGATGCCCAGATCGCCCATCTCCAGGGCAGTCATGGGCTTCAAGCGGTCCCGCTGATCGCAGCCGCTGCACCTGAGGAGCGAACCCCCCTCAGCGACGTGATTCCTCTCTGTGAAGCGGAGATTGTCCATGCCATCAAGGTGGAACAGGCACGCAGCAGCACCGACGTTCTTGCCCGCCGGTGCCGCTTGGCCATGGTGGATTTCGCTGAAGCGCAACGGCTGGAACCAATCACTGAGAAGCATCTCGCTCAGTCCGGCCTCGAGTCAGCCGCCACCTCCACCTCACCAATGAGCCACCAGTTGAATCCGTAAGGCGGCAAATTCACAAACCACTCCTCGTTGGCAATGGGGAATTCACACCCCCACATCACTTCCCGCGTGCGTTGTCCTTTCCACGCCGAGAGATCCAAGCTCAACGAAGCCCCCGCAGCCGTCACATTGGCCGCCACCAAAACAGACATCTCTTCTGTGGATCGCAAATAAACCAAGACACCTGGATGACTACTGGGAAGCAAGGTGAAGTCCCCATGCTGCAGAGCTGGCAGCAACCGACGTGAGGTGAGCATCCGGCGATGCCAATTCAGCAAGGAACCTGGCAACTGCTTTTGGACCTCCACATTCACGACGCGGTAGTCGTAACCCGGAGCCGTAATGGGAGGCAGCACCAGCAATGGATCAGGAGCCATGGAAAAACCACCATTACGAGCTGGAGTCCAAGCCATCGGAGTTCGGTTGGGATCACGGTCCCTCAAGCCAGGCCAATCCCCCATACCCAACTCATCGCCGTAATACAAGCAAGGCATCCCGGGCAAGCTGTACAGCAAACCGTGCAAGAGGCGGTTGGAGCGGGGATCACCGTTGAGCAGCGGGGCGAGGCGACGGTTGATCCCCCAGTTCAGCCAATGGCCCTGCCCCTGGGGCAAACCAACCCTCACCGATTGAATGACCTCATCCTCAATGAGGTGTCCATCACCGAGCCAAAGCTCATCGTGGTTGCGTAACGGCAGCGCCCATCGGGGACCATTCACAGCCTGCTCCGCTTCCAGCAAACACTGCCCCAACTTTTGGGCCGTCCCACTGGCGATGGCAGCAAACAGATGGGCTGTGAGCACAAAATTGAAGGCTCCCTGAAGCTCATCATCAGCGAGATAAGGCGCCGCCTCCTCCACTGGTTGAATCGCCTCACCGAGCAACAACACATCGCGGCCATGGGCATCCACACGCTTCCGCAGGCGCTTTAGGAACGCATGGGTTTCCGGCAACCCTTCGCAACGGGTTCCTTCTTCTTCGAACAGAAACGGCACGGCATCGAGCCGAAAGCCATCCACGCCTCTTTCCAGCCAGAAATCGACGACCTCCAACATCGCCTCTTGGACCCAGGGATTGCCGTAGTTGAGATCAGGCTGGTGACGAAGAAAGCGATGCAGGTAGTACTGCTCTGCAACCGGATCCCATTCCCAGTTCGATGATTCGAAGTGCCGAAACAGCACAGGAGCATCGCTGTACTGCTTGGGGTCATCACTCCAGACGTAAACACCGCGTTCAGAGCTCCCTCTTGGAGCCCATCGGGCCCGCTGGAACCAGGGGTGTAAGTCGCTGGTGTGATTCAAAACCAAGTCGAGAATCACCCGCATCCCCTGGCTATGGGCTGCTGTCAGAAAGCGATGAAACGAAGCGAGATCGCCAAGATCTGGATGAATCCCCTTGAAATCAGTGATGTCATATCCACCATCCCGCAGTGGAGATGGATACACAGGCGTAAGCCAAAGAGTTTTCACCCCAAGCCAACGCAGGTATGGCAAACGCGCTGCCAAACCTTTGAAATCACCGATGCCATCGCCGTTCCCGTCGGAGTAGCTACGAACGATTAGTTGATAAACAACCGTTCCTGACCACCATGGCCGCCCTGTGGTCATCCCCCGGATGCAGATGCACCACTGCTAGACCCATCTGACTTAAACGTCAGCCCCGTGCCCCTCTCCATCCAACAATTGACCAGGATGCAAGAGAGCGTTGGCTCCGGGATCACCCGACCATTGGCCTGGCGCAAAGAGCAGTTGGGACGGTTGATATCACTGGTCGAACAGCATGAGCAGGACGTGCTGGAGGCCCTAAAAACAGATCTCGGAAAACCAGGAACCGAAGCTTTCTTTGAGATTGTCGCCCTGCGGCAGGAGTTGAAATTCACACGCCGCAATTTGCGGCGTTGGATGCGTGCCAAACGGGTGCCTGTTCCCGTTGCTCTTAGCCCTGGGAAGGCCCAGGTGATGGCGGAACCCTTGGGGTGCGTCCTCGTGATTGGTCCTTGGAATTACCCATTCCAGCTCACACTTCGTCCACTAATCAGTGCCCTGGCAGCTGGCAACACAGCGGTGTTGAAGCCCTCCGAGCACGCCCCAGCTGTCGCTGGCTTAATCGCCAAGCTTGTCGCGGAACATTTCGAGCCAGACGTCGTCAGGGTCGAACAAGGCGATGGTGCCGTTGCAGCACAACTGGTGGCCATGCCCTTTGACCACATTTTTTTCACGGGGGGAGGGAACATCGGCCGCAAAGTCCTAGCCGGAGCGGCCGCGAACCTCACGCCCGTCACCCTTGAGTTGGGCGGGAAAAGCCCTGCCCTCGTGCTTCAAGGCGCCAATCTTGGAGTGAGTGCCCGTCGACTGATCTGGGGAAAAGGCATCAATGCAGGGCAAACCTGTATTGCCCCAGACCATCTTCTGGTGGAGTCAGATCTCTACGCAGACCTTGTGAATGCGCTGCGTAACGAACGTTTGGCGATGTACGGGGAGGAGCCACTGGCATCCGATCAGCTCGGAAAAATCATCAATGAACAGCAGTTCAATCGACTGGAAAAATTGCTGGAAACAGCAAGGGCGAACGGTCGAATCTTGATTGGCGGCGAAATCAGCAGGGAGCAACGCCGCATCGCCCCAACTGTGATTGAAGTGAACGATCGCCAGGACCCACTGATGAGCGAAGAACTCTTCGGGCCGCTGTTGCCAATGCTGCGCATGGGCAACCTCAGCGACGCTCTTCAGGCAATCCGAAGACAAGGCAAACCACTAGCCCTCTACCTTTTTGGAGGAAGCGAGGCTCAGCAACACGAGGTGTTGAACACCACCAGTTCAGGCGGAGTGTGCTTGAACGATGTGGTCATGCAAGCAGGGATTCCAGAGCTCCCGTTCGGAGGCGTCGGCGCCAGTGGCATGGGCAGCTATCACGGTCACAACGGTTTTAAAACCTTCAGCCACTACAAAGCCGTGCTGAAACGGGGGTTCCGATTTGATTTCAAACTTCGGTACCCGCCTTACAGCGTGGATCTCAACGTGCTTAGACGAATCGCGGGATGAGCTGAGCAGAGAGAGACATCCCTTCTGCAGCAGTCGCTCTGGGGGGCTGGCGCTTTACTTCAGGCACCGTATGGTTCGGGAAATGAAAGGAGTCGAATGCGCCGCTCTGGTTTCGCCGTCCTTGCCCTGATGGCCCTGGTCCTTCCCCTATCGGCAACCGCCGCCACCGTTACGGTGCGATCCGGTGAAACGCTCACGGATATTGCTTACCGCTCGGGCGTGAGTGTGGGCACCTTGATGCGGCTCAACAACATGAGCAATGGCAACTACTTGGAGGCGGGAAGCCAGCTTCAAGTTCCAGGGCCAAGTGTGAGTGCTGGCAAGGGAAGACATCGAGTTAAAAAGGGAGAAACCCTCAGCCGGATTGCAAGCCAATACAAGGTGAGCAGCCGAGACCTGATGGCCGTCAATGGCCTCCGCAACGCAAACCACGTGGAAGTCGGTCAAAACCTGAAATTGCCCAGTGATGCCGTTCTCCCAAAGCCCGGCTTCAAGCCTGTGGCCGTAACCCCTATCCCTGGAGCCTCTCAACACACTGTGGCCAAGGGACAAACCCTTACCCAAATCGCCAAGGCCTACAACTTGCCGATTGCCACTCTGATCAGCATCAACGACCTCAGCAATCCGAACAAAGTGGAGGTTGGAACAAGGTTGTATCTCAAGCAACCCACCACGGTCTTGGCGACCCAAAGCGTCCCCGCCAAAGCGTCGCCAAGTCAGCGCAAACCGGCCGCCAGCAAGCCCGTCAAAACCACAGCAACCTCCACAAAAACTGCCAAAAAAACTGCCAAAAAGGTGGTGCCTGCCGCGACAACAGCCAAAACGGAAATGGCGAAGTCAGCGGATTGGAGAACCTATGGACCACTTCAGGTGGACTGGGCCAATTGGCAACCGATGGGGGGCAGTCAGGTGGTTCCAACACTGAATTCCCAAGGCCAAGGGTTGTATCTGGCAGTGAATTGCTCCGCCAAGAAAATCAATGCCACGGGAGCCGATGGCAGCTGGAAACTATGGGCCGCCCCCCAAAGCCGCTTTGAAAAAGCGCTGGTTAAGGATCGCTGTCAGGCCACGGCATAGCCATCTCTATGCCGCGTAATCCAGGGGCCATGGGGTCTTAAGAAAACTGCGAGCGCTATCCCGGAGGTAAAGCCGTTGGGCACCATCGTTGCTCTCACGGATCAATTCCTCCTGCACCAGACGCCGTGCCAGCCAAGTCCAACGGTCTCCACGACCAGGCTCATGCAAGGCAAGGTGCTCACCTAAGCGACGAAGGTCCATCCCCTCCTGCTCAGCGAGGTGCGTTAGCAGTGTTTGCACCTGCATGGACCAATCACGGTGGTTCGGAGTGGTTTTACAACGGTCGCAATGTCCACAGGGGCTTACAAGTTCCCCAACAGCCAGCAGCAACGCCTGCTCGCGACACATTTCGCCTTCAGCAACAGCCTCCATCCGCCGCAGCTGCTGCTGAGCAAGATCAAGCCGTCGTTTCTCCTCTAACGAGGTACTGGAACGCCCAGAAGCCTGCATCGCCCAGCTCAACGTTGTGCGATCCCCTGGAGAGAACAACACAAGGCAACTGGCGGGTTGTCCGTCACGTCCTGCCCGACCCGATTCCTGCAGATATCCCTCAGGAGTCGCAGGAAGATCCAGATGGAGCACCAGACCCACGTCTCCACGGTCCACCCCCATACCAAAGGCCACTGTTGCCACAAGCACGGGACGTTCCTGCTCCAAGAACCGTGTCAAGGCCGTCCGCCGGGTTTCTGGGTCCAATCCGGCGTGGTACGGCGTGGCATCCACCTTGTGCTCCCTCAGCCGCTCTGCCCAGAGCGCGACGGAACGACGGGTCCGGGCATAGATCAGAGCAGCCCCTCGCGATTGCTCCAGGGCCTCGAGCACCTGTGGCATCGGGTCCCGGGGGCGACGCTGCATCGTGTAATTCAGATTGGCCCGCCGCGCCGAACTCACTTGCACCAAGGGACTACGGAGATCGAGCAAGCGAAGAATGTCGGCCCGCACCCGGGGAGCCGCCGTCGCACTCAACGCCAGCATCGGGACGCCAGGGCAGAGGCGGCGAATCATGCCTAGACGTCTGTAATCAGGACGAAAGTCGTGGCCCCAGGCACTGATGCAGTGGGCCTCATCCACGGCCAACGCCACGAGACGCCCCTCAGAAGCATGGTTTTCCAACATCTGGCGCGTGGCCTCTCCCTGCAACCGCTCCGGTGCGATGTAGAGCAGGCGGAGGGATTCATCCCGCAAACGCGCCATGGCCTGCTGCCTTCGACCCGGATCGAGTCCGGCATGCAAACAGGCTGCGGTTATCCCACGTTTTTGGAGGGCCAACACCTGGTCCTCCATGAGGGCCACGAGCGGCGAAATCACAACCACTAAGCCATCACGCACCAACGCTGGAAGCTGATAGCAAAGTGACTTCCCTCCTCCCGTTGGCAAGACCGCCAACGCATCACGACCTTCTAAGACGGCTTCAACAACAGCTCGCTGACCAGCTCGAAAGCGATCCCATCCAAAATGAGTTTGTAAAGCGCTTTCAAGGGAATCCAGGACACACCAGATCTAGTGCTTCCAGAATAACGAGCACAAGATCTGGTGTTAAGGCAAGGGTGGTGGATCCAGTTGATCGGGGGATTCCTCGACCAATTGCAGCCGTACACGCTTTCCACCTGCCAATTCCCCCAACGACACGCGCATCGTGGCTCCACTCAAAGACTGCAAGGCATTCAGAACATCACGCAAATAGGGAGTACTGCTGCCACTTTCCACCCAAAGGCGCTCTTGCAAACCACCAAGACGTCTCCAAGAGGTATGCAACTTGAGCACAGCCGACTCCAAGGCCTGAGCCTGACCGACCGCATCCGCCAGAAGGCCAAGTGCGTCAAGACGTTGCGCCTCTTGCATCGCTTTTTCTAAATTCAATTCCCCCTGCTGAAAAGCCCGAACAGCAGCACCGGATTCATTCGCTTTTGTGATCCAACGGGCCGTACTGGTGACGTCCTTAATGCGATCGAGCTCGGGTTCATCCCGAAGGACCTTGCGAAAATCCTCCTGTTGCGGTTCCGGCAACTTGGCGAGCTCCCTAACAAGAGGCGCCACAGCTCTGGGCGGAAGAAGATTCTCCTGGGTGCGCTGACGAATCACCTCTGGCAGCAGCGGACTTGTCGCCGCTGTGAATTCATCGGTTAGACGACGCACTTGTTTCCGCGTGATCTCTTGCCCTTCATTGGCAGCCTCCGAAATCATCAGCTGCACTTCCGGAACCGCCTGGGCCGTTTCGATGAAGGCACGTTTCGAGAACTGATTAACGCTGCTTTCCTCGAGCGCACCCTCCGTGAGCATCGCGTCCGCTGATTCAGCCAACTGAATCAAGCCATAGGCCCGCGTTTTGCTGATTTCATTCTCGCGCAGCCATTGAAGGAAGCCTGCTCCACGCCCCTCTCCACCTCTTTTTTCCCGGTCACGAACCGCTCCAAGAATGCGGCCGCGCCAAATTTCTGTTTGCAGATCGAAGCGATCGCAGATGGCCCAGGCCTGCTCTAAGCGAGCCAGGAATTCCATGGTGCTGATGTCATCGCTCTCTGGATCCGGAAGATCCAGTTGCAATGAGGGTTGATCAGGCACAACAGATGTGGTCAAGTGCAACGCCAAGGAAGAACCGACGACATTCTGTGACGTAGCGGTCTCTTGCCGCATCCAGCGAGATACTCTCAAAATTGCATCTCTCCTGTGCCCAGCCATGGCGATCTCCCGCGGAGCCAAGGTGCGCATCAAGCGTCCCGAGTCCTACTGGTTCAACGAAGTTGGCACTGTTGCCACAATTGACACGTCTGGAATCCGTTATCCGGTCGTCGTGCGTTTTGAGAAGGTCAACTACAGCGGCATGCAAGGCGTTGATGGCGGCATCAACACCAACAACTTCGCCGAGACAGAACTCGAGCCCGCTTAAGGCCATTGCCTGAGCTTCCTGAAGTTGAGACGGTTCGCCGAGGTTTAGCGGACCGTCTCAATTCCTTCGAAATCAAAGAGATTGAAGTCTGCCGTGCAAGGGCAATCGCGAGCCCAGGTGGTGTCGATCAATTTGTGGCGGGCCTAACGGGTGCCACGGTCGGAGCCTGGTCTCGCCGAGGCAAATACCTCATGGCACAACTCGAACCGAATCGAGGCAGCTGGGGCGTGCATTTGCGCATGACAGGCCAATTCCAATGGCATGCCAAACCAGCGCCGCCTTGCAATCACACACGCGTGCGTTTTTGGAATCAGAGCAACGAAGAGCTGCGATTTGTCGACGTGCGCAGCTTCGGAGAAATGTGGTGGGTGCCTGAAGGCGACGATCTCGACACCGTGATGACGGGCCTTAAACGGCTAGGGCCCGAGCCATTCAGCGACGCATTCACTGGCGCCTACCTAAAGCAACGGCTCAAGGGTTCGACACGACCCATCAAAACCGCCCTATTGGATCAATCTCTCGTTGCCGGAGTGGGAAACATCTATGCCGATGAGAGCTTGTTTGCTGCAGGGATTCCACCGCTCACAGCATCGGGGAAGCTCTCGATCGAGCAGCTCGTTCGCCTTCGGGATGAACTGATCAACGTGCTGAACATCAGCATTGGGGTTGGAGGAACAACCTTCAGCGACTTTCGAGATTTGGAAGGCGTCAATGGAAACTATGGCGGTCAGTCCTGGGTGTATCGACGCAGCGGACAACCCTGCCGACGCTGCGGAACGCCCATCAGCCGAGAAAAGTTATCGGGCCGAAGCACCCACTGGTGCCCAAACTGTCAGCGGTAGTTCGACAAAGGCAACGAAGCAAGAGACTCTCTCGAGGGCGATCGAATCACACCAAATTCAGTCACCAGCCCTGTAATTAAGTGGGCTGGAGTGATGTCAAAAGCCGGATTCCAAGCACGCACGCCTGCTGCACAAACAGGCTCACCCCTGAAATGGGTAATTTCGTCCTCCGGACGCTCCTCAATGGTGATGGCATCACCATCAATGGTGGTGATGTCGATACTGCTGCTGGGGGCGCAGACATAAAAAGGAACCCCATGGGCTCGCGCAGCTAGGGCCAAGTTGTAGGTCCCAATTTTGTTGGCCACGTCTCCATTCCTAGCCACACGATCACAACCAACCAAAACAACATCCACCTCACCACGACGCATCAACAAGCCGCTGGCACCATCAACAATCACCGTCGATGGAACACCACAGCAGCCCAGTTCCCAGGCGGACAGTGCCGCCCCTTGCAGACGCGGGCGTGTTTCGTCCAGCCAGGCGTGTTTCAAAATCCCCTGCTGATGGGCCGCAACGATCACACCAAGGGCCGTGCCGACTCCAGCCGTGGCAATAGCACCGGTATGACAGTGGTGAAGAACACGGCAATCCTTTGGCAGTAATCCAACGCCATGGTTCACCAATGCCTGCGTCAGAACGCGATCGTCCGATTCAATGGCAGCGGCGAGACGTTCAAGTTGACCAACATCGATCGGAGCGTTGGCCGCGTCGCTTGACTGCATTCGATTGAGAGCCCAACTCAAATTGACGGCAGTCGGCCGAGACGCCCTTAACCCTTGAATCGCTTGATCAAGGTCATCTCCAGCACGTGCCGCAAGGACGACACCCCACGCAGCCGCAACACCAATCGCAGGGGCACCACGCACAACCATCGAACGTATTGCATCGCTTACTTGATGCCACCGCGTGAGCTTCCGGTAAACGACCGTATGGGGCAAGCAACGCTGATCCAGTAAATCAAGATGATCACCAGTCCAGCGCAGACTCGGGGGGAGCGTCAAAACAGACGTTTAGCTTCTACTTGTATAGAAGACAACACCCCTACAAAAGCGTGAACACCATCCCGGAGCTCCGCGAACAACTAACCAAAACCATCGCAGACCTGCATAAACGGAGATGGTGCGAGGGCACAGGGGGAAATTTCAGTGTTGTGGT
>Ga0257110_1000578_pt1 | contig 17443 bp, 7 predicted proteins | sample LP_taG_7_FD_190184 | JGI IMG/M metagenome (GOLD analysis project Ga0257110, IMG submission 190184) | Marine microbial communities from Northeast Subartic Pacific Ocean, Canada - LP_J_2015_P26_10m | ecosystem: Environmental > Aquatic > Marine > Oceanic | place: Canada: Northeast Subartic Pacific...
TACCCTCAAAACCCAATCATGTCAGATTGGTCAGAGTCAATGACAGTTGCTTTCCCAGAAGCAGAAATCGATACTACTGATATTGCTGCAACAGTTGAAGCTAACCTAGCTGAATTGGCTAGAGTAAGAATGACCGAAGAGTTAACTGCTCAAGGTATTTACACACACGTTGGAGATTCTTTCTCTGCAAATGAAAGTTATTATGCTCACGTTGCAACTAATATTGCATCGGGCTTTTTAACAGATGAACAAAAACCTATCTCTGTATATGATAAAATTGCAGAATTAGAAGCTGCGTTAGCAGGTCTTAAAGGTAGTGTTGAAGCTGAAGTTGGTGAACTTGTTGTTAAGATTGTTGACGAAGACGGTACGGTAACTAATGTTACTAAAGATCAAACGGTTCAATTATTTGCTGGGTATTATGTGAATGAGGTTGCTGATTTAGCAATTAGAAAAGGTCACATTGTAAACAAAACGTTTAGATTACAATTAGAAAATAGTAAAGCTACTAAGCTAGAGTTAGTGTCTAGGTTGGTTGGTAATAGAGATAAACCGGCTTATAGATCTTCTGCTGCAAATGCAACAGAGTCTAGTAACGGGTTTGGTATTAAAGAGAATGACAGTCTTAGTGAAACGGTAGATAAAAAAGTAGAAAACGATAGTTACTACTTAGTTGAGGGTAAATATGATTTAGCTCCAATACAATACCAAAACGTAGATACTGAAATAGGTTTGGAAGAGGTTTCAGATGCTCCTTATCAGTCGACACAGAGAAGAGGTCAATTCATTTACAGTAGATTTATGGATGTTGCAAATCAAGATGCTCACTATATAGTTGAGCCTCTAGAGTCAGAAACAACACCGTACGATATTACTGATTATGAGTATGGATTAAGTTATGATTCTGGAACTGCACTAACAGTATCTAGTGATGCAACTGATTTTATTTGGGCTGGTTCTTTTACTGACTATGCTGGTAACTGGAATGCTAATAAAATTAATGTATCCACTATTGGTTCTACTAACCTTAATCTTTATCAATATAATGTGGGTATGTTTTTACATAAAGAACATCCTCTTTTAGAAAATTTATGGGAAGGTGCTGCAGAGCAGAATACAACAGTTGATATTGATGCTATTAGAAAGTCAATGATTTTCTCAATGCCTAAAACTGCAACAAAAGCAACAGGTTCTACGCTATTTAGTTTCTTTGGTTACAACAGTCTTTTAGCAAATGCAAGAGTTGGAAATAAACAACAAACTGCGTATCATAACGGAAGAGGTTTAAGTGCAGAAACTGTAGGATCAGATTTAGATAGACCTGTTAAAATGTCTTACGAAGAAAGCGATCAATATTTACTAGGTGGTAGATCTTGTGGTTCATTTTTATATATGAACCCTGTTAATATAGAGACTTTAAAGGTTGGTGGTGATACTAAAAGAAGTAAAAAACAAATAAACCCTAAAAAAGATAATTCATCTAATGCTGTTTCTGTCGAGGTTGTATTTCAATACAGGATGACTGATTACTTCGGTAATAATCCTGATACAGATACTGGTAGAGTTGGAGGATTCGCTAGATTAGCCTACAATAACTTGACTTATACTAAAAAGGTTGGTTTTGATATTTTCGATAAATATGGTGAACAATTCTCTTTTGATTTAGAGGTGTTTGCTAAATATAGCCCTAAAGGTAAGAATTTAAACTCTATTAAAGCGGCAAGATTAACGAGAAACACGTCAGCACCAATACAATCATGGTATAGCCCATCAAGTAACGGCAGAAGAAACATCTTTAATCAGTAATCCTTCATTTAGTTAGATAATAATCTTGATATATAATAGAGACGAAAGATCTCTATAATAAGATTTAAAACTGAATGGCACAATTAACACTTATAGGTAATACGGCGACTACATCTGCTTTAGCGGTTGCAGAGGCAGGGAGTTTGAGCAGCACAACTGTATATTTTGACGATACTAGTAATAGTAGTCTTGGTATATTAGAAGCAGGCAATATACTTTATACTAATTATACACCAGCAGATAACTCTGATGCTAGTAACCCAATTCCGGAATCTTATACTAACGAGTATGATCCGGGTGGCGGTTCAGCGGCGTGGCATTTTGCAACAGACTCTTCTTCCAACTCCAACCAACTAACCGTACGAATAGAGGGTGATTCAAATAATACTTTAGGTGAAGTTTTAACAGTTAATAATCATTCTTATGATACGCTTACTTCAAATGGTGTCGCGAACGTCGATGAGGGCGGTTCTGTTATATTTACAGTAGCTACTACTAATATTCCAAATGGTACAGAAGTAGATTATACTATATCTGGCGTTGATGTTAATGATTTTAATCCACCGCTCAGTTCATTAACTGGTAATTTTACTATTAATAGTGATTCTGGTTCTGTTACATTTACTCTATATAATGATCTTACTACAGAAGCTGCGGAGACATTAACTTTAACGTTAAATGCCACTGATAGTAATGATGTTACTACTGGAGGTCTTACACATGATGTTACTATAAACGATACGTCAACGGCCCCTGTAAATAATGCCCCTACTGTAAATAGCCAAACATTTAACGTAACTCAAAATAGTGACCCTAATGATAGTGTAACAATTAATCTTCAGAACCTTACTAGTGACCCAGAGAATGATCCATTAATATGGAAAATTGTTACTTTACCAACTACTGGTACATTAAGAGATAATTATGATCCTTCTACTCCAATTACTGCAGGTGATTTGGTCTATGAATTACAACCAGAGCTTAATGGAGATAACTGGGTAGTTAAATACCACCCTGGTAGTACACCTGCTGGTGGCGTAGTTAGTTTTACATTCAAAGCAGAAGACGATAATGGTGGTGTATCAAATATTGGTACGATTACAATAAATGTTAACGCACCTGCTAACCAACCTCCTACTGCTAATCCAATAGTCATAAACTTAGTAGCCGATGGTACTACTAATTCCGATACTTTTACTAGAATTGCGACTGACCCTGAAAACCAGGCGATGACTTTTAATTGGTGTAGTTCAACCGGTCAAACAACAGGCCTACCTTCACCAACTCATGGATCTTTAAGTCAAGTCGGTTCAGGTCAAACTTTTCAGTATACACAAAATGCTGGATTATACATTGCGCCAGGTTCTAATCCATCTACATTAACAGATGTTTTTTACTATAAAGCAAATGATGGTACTGATGATTCTCAACCGATTCTAGTAACTGTTAATAATACTTTAACTAGTAATACGCCTCCTGCATGGGAACAGAATGGGCAGGCATATACAGCTCCAGGTAATTCAATTGCTATCACAGCTGGTACTCCATTTACTGTTAGCGGCTTAACTGCTACAGACGTTGACCCAAATCAAACTTTACAATATTCAACTGCAGCCACTCCTACTGGAAGTGCTACTGCAAACTATAATGCAAGTACTCAGACCTTTTCGGTTAATGGAGTAACTGCAGGTTCAACTACAGTAACTTTAACAGCTAACGACGGGTTTGCAAATTCAACTCTTACATATTCGTTTACTATAACAGAAGTGCCGTATAGAGGTATTCAATATTCTGCATTTTCAAACTCTGACCAGTCAGCATGTGCGTTAACAAAAAGTACTGGGTCAGATCAATACTATTACCAAACGTCGACGGTGGCCTTCCCGAACGGTACAACGTTCTTGGCTAATTTAGCAGTAGGTGATTTTATTTATGAAGATGATGCTTTTAATGATCCGGTAATTCCACCAAGTGCTAGTAGCACTTGGATTTCTTTAGAAGAAACATCACAGGGAACTGTAAAAGCACTTCAATTAAATGCAGCAACTGGTGCGATAGAGAGTATATTAAATTGTACTACCGCCGGTGGTTTTGCATGGCCATTATTAGTTAATTACAATGCGTCGACTACTACTTATTGTAGTGGTAATTATGAACAAGGAGAGGCTTGGCAAAATATTGCTGATGGTGCTACCCTAGCTCAGGTTGTAGCAGCAGGTGGTCAATTGTTTTCATCTGAGTATTATGCAAACCAATATGCAGGTAGTACAGCTCCGGCTTCTTATATACTAGCAGAAGGTGCGTATGGTGATGCGAACATATCGGCTAGCCAATATTATTACTGGGACGCTGCTTCAGGCTGGTTAGAAGACAATAACAACCCAGGAGTTTATCTTTATAGCTGTCCAACGCCAATAACATACGTAACAAAATCACTGGATATTAGATATTATAGTGCAGACCCTACTAATATAGGGGCAGTTTGTAATAATATAAATGGCGTAGTATGGGCTGATTCAGATGTAAATTTTGATTTAGTTACTATTTATTATAGATGGGATCAGGCTAACGCTAATCAAAACCCATCACTATTAGATTTAGCAAAATATGTTAATCCTTCTGGAGCTAAGCTTCATATTTTTGCAACTGCGGGTGCAGCCACAAGCCAGAATTATTCACTATTACAACCTAGCTCGGTTTTACTAGATGAGGCCACCGGTGGTTTTGTATTATGGGATAATGATGATTATACTGGATATGATGGTACATATAACTGGTTTGCGTTTGATACTGATAACGTATTAGAACTGGCTACTACTAACTCTCAATTAGGAACATGTAGTGATGGCATTGGAGGTCCTTTAGCGGATTATCAAAGAGATGCCCTTTGGAGTATAACTAATGATATTTTAAATCCTGTTACAGGTGCTGTATTATTAGCTGATTCAATTCAAGTCGGTGTTGCTACAGGTTCTAAAAACTCTTTATTCTATGCATTTTATGCATGTGAGCCTCAGTTAGATCCGGGTATACCTGGAGGTCAGCCTTATTATCCTGTTTATATAGTAGACGGTATGGCGGATGTCGAACAATTTGATCAGTCCGGAGTTTCTTACATTAATGACTTTATGCAGACTATTAATGCTGGTCAAAAAGATAAAAGAGCTCAGGTTAAAATAGGAGGCCAATGTTTTACTTATACAAACTATATAGCTGCAACTAACATCGAAGAGGCTGTTGACTTAATGCAGACAGAAATTAATATAATTAAAAAAGCAGATATTGCTTGGGGTAATTCCGGTGATATGGATGCTAAGGCAATTTCTATTAATGCTGTTGATTTTGGATTAGGTAGCCAAGCGCCTGTTGTTTGGAGAAACTTTACACAAGGAGAAGAGGGTACAATATGTTACTCATGTGCATCAGGAACTCAAGGGACTAGTCACAGCTGGGATACGTATACATTTCCAGCGATGGATAATGCCGAGGTATTAAATAGGACAGCTCCTAATTTTAATTTAGAAGAAAACTACGTATTAGATAATGTATCTAAGCCTCTATTAAGAACAAACCCTAAATTAACAACTAATGCTAAATTAGTAGCAAATAGTACTGATCAGATTTTTATAGAATCTATTGACGCAACTAAAGAGTTAGCATCCGTTGAATATAAGAAATGGGCACTTAACCCAAATGGACAATGGTCTCAAGACTTATATAAGTTCTATAAGAGTAGTTCTACTCCTGCTAAAATAATGTATGCCACAAGATCTGATTACTCGGATTTTACAGTACAAGATAGTTTTAATAAACAAATTGAAGAGGTTTATCATTACGGAACAACATATAACTATTCTAAACTTCATACTGAAGAATTAAGAATGTTAGCACCTATTTGGCTAGATAAAGATATTCCTAAAAAGTTTATTATATTTAGAGTTAACGATCCTGTTGGAGAAATGGATTTTGACACAAGGGGTAATTTTGATAATATACAAGATGTTCTAAAGAACTCTGAAATTATTAAATCATTTGATTTAACTACAGATTCAGCGATTGGTAAATATATTAGAAACCATGTTAACTCTGAGTCATTCCCTAAATCACCAGTGCAGTTTAACTTTGAAAAGAGAGAGAAAAGTAGCTTTAATGGTATTGATTTAGGAAAGGGTGGATTTACTAGCAAAGGTGAATATTTACATAAAGACTTTGTTAGAGCTGATAGTCCTCTTATTGCTAGTAACGAAATGATTACAGATGGTTTTGAAAGAAATAAACTTGCATGTGCTAATTTAATTAATATAGAGTTTTTATTTGATGACCATAATGCTGCGGATTACTCTATTAATAGATATTTTGGATTATATGTAAATGATATTGACTCAGGGTATGGTAGTATAAGTTCTGCAAATAATGGTGATATTATTTTTAAGAGCTTAAATTCATATATTAACGATCTTCCAAAGTCTGCAATACCATCGTTTAAACAAGTTTCGTTAACCCCTACGTTGGGTTATCTTAATATAAGCGATGAGTTCTATAAAATATCAACAAGGGCTCAATATGATACTAATAATCTAAATGTAACTGTAGAGGATGTTAATAATAAAATACCTGCTGAGATTAAAACAGCACCTAATGGTAATTCTATTGACATTGTTAAAAATGATTTACCAGGCTTTGATTTTGTTAAATTCACAGTTACTGGAACTCCTGCTGTAAATGATAGGTTTACGGTGTTTGAGTCTAGAGAGTCAGTATATTCCATTAAGTTTTTAAGACATATACCAAACGAGTCTTGGAAAATGTCTATTAATATTGACGGCGCTATAGTTAATGTTCCTAATATTAATATTGGTAGTAGTGTAGGAGATGCGAAGGCTGCAATGGCCAGTGCTCTTAGCGCGTACATACAAGCAGGTCTTATAGTTATTACTCATGACCCACAGGGTGGCTATCCTAATACTATTTTTATTAACGAGGTTAATGCGTCTTTACAAGATTTACAACTTTCATTTACAGGAAATGGAGTAAACGCTAGTAGTATCGCTAAAGTTACACAGATGCAAACGTCTGCTAATTTAGATAGCTCTACATTTTTTGCAACACATTCACTAGAGCCTGGTACATACAATGGTAATAGTTATTCTTTAGAAGGTACATCCTCTGAGATTGCTAAAGCAATTGTAGGATGTGTCAATAATAGTAGTATTAATTTTACTGCAATAATAGATGATGGCTCGTCTGATTTCTATATTAAAAATGCGGTAAGTGGTTACAGGCTTTTACAATCTGGTATTTTAATACCTAATAATAATGCTAATACTTTTATTACGCTAAATAATAGAGATTTAAAAACAGTAAACGACCCTAGCGGTTTACTTAAACTTTCACAAAATATAATTGACAATAACTTTGTGCATTATATGAATGGCGGTAACTCCGCTGGTAAATCTGTTTTTGTAACTAAAGATTCTGTATCCGATGTTGTAATTGGTGATATGTTATCTACAACGTCGATCGGCGTATATAACGAGATTGTCGACATAGTTGACGACATTGAAACACCAAGTACTGTTTATCAAAAACTAATATTAAATAAAAAGAATTATATTGAAAGCGGAGAACAAAAAGTATACTCTGAAAATATTGCTAGGCTTGGGTTATTCTCAGCTTATGATATTCATGATATGAATTTTGATTTCTATGATATAGAAAATTCTGAGCTAAAAGAATTAGAATATGAAACTCCGGTGATTATTAACTATGAGCCTGAGAGAAGTCAATTAAATACGCTCGAGGTGTTTAGTACTGATTATGATATAGCAGATCCATATAATTATTTTAGTGGGATTAACGATCTTTTAGGAGAAGAGACATTAGATGGGTATGACGAGGTTAAGCTTTTTAGCGAATATGATAGGTTACAAGAGAATAATTTAAAGGAATTTGTGTTACAATCTAGAGTAGTTCCTGATATAAACAAGTGGGTATTAAAAGATAGTTTAACTGTAAGAGAACAACCTTATTATCTAAATGCTAACGAGGCTTTTGGTAGAACTAATTTTTCACCTGACTTTAACTCAGTAGGTAGAGATAGACTGGGAATGACACATGAGTGGTTTTACCTGGATAACCTTCCAAAGTATTTAGATAAAAATCAGTTTAACGAAACTTTTAGTTACGTTAATTTCTTAAATGACTTTGAATTAAAACCATCTCACTTTAAAAGTACATCATATAATTACTTTGATAAATTTATGATTACGGATGGATTTGAAGTAAAAGATCAGTATGACATAAAATCTTTTATTAAAACAAATTTAAAAAAGAAATACACCCTAGTCTCTGGTGGTAACGATGCTTCGTTTGCCAATACAGTGTTTAAAGGTATTAAAGTAGACTTTAAAAATAGAAAAGAATTTGTAAATACTAAAGCTAGTGAGTTTGTTAAAACTTCTGATTTTAACGGATATAAGTTTAGTACTCTAGTATTGGTAAGAGGTGGAAGTGATAATAACGGAATACAATACGAAGTAATTCAAAATAAAGCATTTAAGTTTGTTGTCTTTTTAATTACAGTATCTTTAGATGATTTATGGATTGACGGTTCTTTAAATAGAAAACTTTTGTATGAAATGAATCATAGCTTTGTTTGGAATCATGAAAATCAAAACTTTAGCTATTCTGATGTTGGATTATCAGGAGCCCTTAACTTAAACAATATTAATTTTACAAATCCAAACGCTGCTGATTATTTAATAGCAACCGGTATTAATCATGCTGATGGGTCTGGATCTAGATTTTTAGATCAGATCAATTCCGATGATGATGATATATTTGGTAATATTGAAATCACGGTTACGGATTCTACAGGTCCAGTTACTTTTATACTAAAAATACAATCAGTAGACGACCAGAATCAAATAACTCTAGCAGGATCTCCTGAAGATGTAAACGGTAACACTATTAATGTTTCTAACATAGCAGGTTATATTCAAAATAGTGCAGAGTATGTATATAAAAGAGGAGGTAAGAATGCGTTTACGACGATCTTAGATCAATTATCGGTCGGATCCGTTGCTGATTTATTATTGCTAAATGATGGTAGAGTTGTATATACTACTATTGAAGAAGACGGCACTGTGTTAAATAACCAATTTGAACTAGAGTTTGAAAATGGAGTAGAGATAATTAAAGATTCTAATTTAATTATAGTTCCTGACGAAGATAAGCCTAAGACTTTTAAATTAAAACAAGGTGTTATTGGGTTTGATATTCTACAAGGTGATACTTACTATCCGTTCTTGGTTAGACATAATGGTAACTACACTGTAGATACTAGGCCAGTAGTAACGTTTACAGATACATATTCTCATTTTAAAACTAATACACTTCAAACTACATTAAATGAAACTGAGTTAAACTTAGAAGAACCTATGTATAAACACTCTTTAACCAGTGCTGAAGAAATTAAATTAGCTAGAGATTATTACAAAAGGTATAACAGATGTGGGACTTCATTTAACTTAGGTTTTATACAAGACACTGGAGCACATGATACTGCTTGGGGTATAATTAAAAATCATTTCTATAGAAAAGTAAATGAGACTAACTCTGCAGGTGTTACTAAGTTATCAAGATCTACAGATAAGCTGCCTCTTTATCCTTTAATCGGTGAGGTTGCAATAGATAAAAAAGACGTAAATGTATTTAGATCTTCTTGGGATAAAAACTATTATACCAGATCTTTATCGGGTGGTACAAGCGAAGCAGTACCTGGTACGTTTGAAACTAAAGAAGAAAGATCTTATTTAGGTTCTACGATTATGAAAGTAAAAGATTCATATAACATAATTAACTTTACATCATATAGGACTAGTACACAAGAACAGCAAGATAGAATTTTAGCTAATAATGACGAAAAATATGACGTGGTTCTGTTTGAAGATAAGAAATATGTCTATATGGATTTTTATATTACTAGTACCCTTAATAAACTATTAAGTAGTGAGGGTGTTTTAGACTCTATTAATAAATATGTTTCGCCTGCCGATTCTGCAGGTGATAAAACTACAACTAATGATGATGCAAGACTTTACGTGGAAAATAACCTGTTAAACACTTTTAATTTAGATATGATAAAGATTTATACTAGTAGAATTAAGGGTGAATCTTCTGAGGTTATATCTTCTGCAAGTGTTGAGAATCTAGATGATGGCGGTTATATGAACGACACAAACTTTACGTTTAAGTCGCACGAACAAAAGCCCCTTAATTTTAGGTTGATATATAATAAAAGATTAGGTTATTCTTATCGAATTAAGCCTATGGTAAAAATAAAGTCATAAGCAATGGCAATTAACATTCAAGAAATACTACACCCTAGTGACTCTGACAGTATCAAGTTCTCGAAGATTAACTATAACTTCGATCAACTAGTTGTTAATGGAGGTGGACCAGCAGGTCCAAAAGGAGAGATAGGTAATACTGGTAGCATAGGTCAAACTGGTGCAACTGGTAATACTGGAGATAAGGGTAATAAAGGGGATTCTGGTGAAACTACCAGCCCTTGGAAAAATATTGCCATAGATTTAAACCTTAGCGATGGTAAAAACAATGTTAGGATTTTAAAGCCAAAACCAGGCACTGATTTAGAGACTCCGGTTATTTGGCTAGGTGATAGTTCATTTTTAGACGAAGGTATTAACGCAAGTGATGGAGACACTACATTAAGATCTACCTTGAATGTTGGTAGACACTATGATTTTGTTGGCTCTTCAGTTAACGCTGAATACGCTACATTTTGGCATAATGCTAATGCTAAAATTAAATTAGATTCTGAAGATGTATCTGATGGTAGTAGTAATTATACTAGATTTAATCTTTCTGCAGTGGAGCCCATTGTAGTTAGTAGTAACCCAGAAGATATTAGATTTTCAATAAATTTACCAACAACACATACTGGAGAATTTAGATTAAATAACTTTAATATTACTGGTAATTTTGAAGACGGTATGCTTAGGTATAACTCAGGAGCTAATCAGTTTGAGGGTTATATTAATAATGCATGGGTTGAATTATGTACAGCTCCATGTGGCAGTGGAGGCTCTAACGCTAGTATCTCAATTAGTGGTACTAACTTAGACCTTAATGCAGACGGAAGTGAATCCGGATTACAACCTACCTTTGAGTTTAGTAACTGGAGCGGTAACGTTTCTGTTAATGCTGCAGGTGCAGTAGGTATTGCTAATGGTAATTCTACATTGGTGACTACAGATCCTGTAGGCCCAGTAGCCGAGAATATAACAGCTGGAACTAATAGTATATCGTTTAGTGTTACAGTTACAGTTCCTTCTGGATATGATAACGTAGCAAATACAGTTGCTGGCAGTGTTACAGTAACACAACCGACTAGTTACTCTGCACCAAGTACAATAACAGGGCAAATGGATTTAAACTATGGTTCTAGTGGTGGAACTGTATGTTCAGAAGCAGGAACTTCTGCTATCGCTGTGCCAGTATCAATAACTGGAATTCCTAACCCGAGCAATGCAGAATGGCAAGCAGCTGCACGTAATGATGCTTTAGCTTACTTTAATGCTAATCCAAGTTTCTTACCTGCAGGTGACTTCTTTAAAGTGACGGCTATATCTGATCATAATAATGGGGCAATTCCTGTTTTAAATGAATTTGTTGAATATGATGGTAATGGAATTTTAGGAGATGTTAATCCATGTCCGACTCAACAATATACCGTTACAATTGGAGCAAATAGCGCTATAACCAACGCATCAATCTATAATGTTGCAAGTGGAGGCTCACCTAATAATACTATTACACGAACTGGAGGTGCTGGTGATAGTATTGCGGATGCATTCTATGTTGAAGCAAACGCTGGCTTTAACATTAGTCCTAGCCAAGTTAATATATCTTCATGGGGCGGTGGAGGCTCTAATACTTATGTTAATCCTAACGTGAATTCAGCAGGTAGAGTTGTTGTTGGATGGAATGATATAATAGATCCAAATAATCTTTCTTTCGATATAGGAATAGCAGGTAGTGTAAGTCAATTAACATATACAGTGGATGTTGTAGAAACAAATAGTTCTAGTACAATATGTAGTGAAACTGTTAGTAATAATACATTCACATACCCACAAGGTGAAGGTGGAGTAAACTTCCAGAACTACTTCCTAAATAACTACTCAGTAACTGGTAGTACTGGCTCAATAAAAGTAATTAGTTCTAATGAACCTAGCTTCTCTTGGGGAGGTTGGGCAATTACAATGAATAGCGCAAATGAACCTATAAACGGAGGTTGGTTTAACTGTAACTCTGGTACTGGAGCTCCTTCGGTAGCAATAACAGGGTCAGAATGGATTTACACAGCATCAGGAGCTGAAGATTATCTAGCAACTCCTACTGATGTATTCGGTTCTGGTGGAATTGGAAATCCGTCATTCTCATGGCAATTGTCTGGTATGAACGCTAATAAATTCGCAATAACTAACGCGACTTCACAAACATGCACCGTAGACTATATTGGAACTGGTGACTGTAGTGGAGGTGCCCATAGTGCACTCCTATCAGTTACGGCGACAGGTTTTGATTCAAACGGACAATCAATATCACCAGTAGCAGATACAAAAACAATAAATGGTTGTGATGACTCTTCGGGTGGATCTTCATAATTAAAAATTAAGAGAATAAAAAGATGTATATATTAAATATAGGCCCAAACGTTTCTACCCAAGATTATACAGACTTAGGGAGGTGTACGCCTCTTAAAGTTAAGGCATGGTGGGAAGCAGTAAAGCAAAATATACCAAACTATGATAGCTATAATTGGCATATCGTAGGTGGAATGGCTAATGGATCTCAGGATTCACGAGATGCTGATATAGTGTTAACACCATTGTCTGGTGAAGTATATGATTCTAGTGAGTTGGGTGCTCTACAGTCTATATTAGTAAGTGCGACACAATTAGCATTAGATAATAAATTCTTCGTTGATCTTAAAGCAGAGCCATATCATTGGCCTAGCTCTTTAGGTTTTACTAGAAGCTTCTTTAAAATTACTTGTTGGGATAAAATTACTATCACTATTGATGATGAAACGACAGTTAAATCAAATGTTTATAGAAGAAGTAATGCCACTTCTATAGAAAAACTAGGCGAGCTAGATCTATGGAAAGTTTCATGGAATAGAACAGGTTACTCAGGTGAACTTTTCTTTCCGTATGGTTCAACTGAAAAAGCGGAAACTTATACAGCGGGTTACATTGCTGTTGAAGAATGGTGTAACGCACAATAATAAACTATGAAGGACAAAATAAAAAATATATTATCGAATAAGACTCTGGTAACTTTTGTTGCGGGAGCCGTACTATGTTTACTATTTCTTAAACAATGTAATAGTATTGAGAATTTAAAGCAAGATGTTAAGTTAGCACAAGAAGATGCCGGCAGACAACTTAATAACTTTAAGGCTGCTCAAGACTCAGTTACAATCTTAAGAAATGATAATGGAGATCAACTAGCTCAGATTAGATCTTTTGAGTTTGATTTATCAAACCTAGAATCTAGCCAAGCTAAGTTAACTAATAAGTATAAAAAGGCTTTAGCACTTAATGATGACTTAAAAGAAGTTAACTCATTAATATCTGCTAACCTAGAAATTAAAGATAGTCTAGATGTAACTACTACAACTGAGATTATAGATACGACAACAACTAAAGTTACATTTACGTCATCAGAAGATTTTGGTGATGGTAACTCTAGAGAACTAACTGGATTCTCTACTTTTAAATTTGAATTTGAAAAATTTAAAGTATTAGAAACTAAGTTTGAATTAAAACAAACTTTAAGCCTAATGGCAGCAATTGAAAACGTAGACGGTGCTGATAGATTAAAACTATCAACTAGCTACCCTGGATTAGAGATTAAAGATATTGAAAATATTAACCTAGTTAATAGTAGATTAAATAGAAAAGACCAAAAGAAATCTAGATGGCTAGTTGGTTTTGGAGTTGGATATGGTATTAACTTAAATAACAATCAAGTGATTAGTACAGGCCCTTCAATTGGAGTAGGTCTTTATTGGTCACCTAAATTTTTACAATTTTAAAACATGGCGCAATCAAGTAGATATTTTAGAATAGACGAAGACATCCTGTTAGAGTTTATTTACCACGACCAAGGAGATGCAGAGAAGTATCGAATTGAGGTAGATGACAATGGTAGTGAAGTTATGTTTCTAGATACGGTAGATCAAAACCCGTACCAAGCACGACACTTAATCAATGAATTAGGCTCTGCTGTAGTTAATTTTGATGCCACGGTTGTTAGCGGTTATATTGCTATAGAAAACTTTGCAGCTAGAACTTTATTATTACAAAGTGGTAAAACATATAAATTTGATTTAAGTGCTTTACCTAATCCAGCTAGTTTTGCTATATCCGGTGCTTTAGGTATTTACACTTATTCCGGAACTACACAAATAGGTACATTTACTCCAAGCCAAAACGGTAAAGTAGAATATACATACCCTGATTTAATAGGTGGTGTAATTTACGTTGATACTAGAGCTAATCCTCTATTCTCTTCGCCAGATGAAGCTACAGGAAATGATCTTAACCAAACTATCGGAAGATACCATGCTGTAAAAACTCCAGGTACTACAGATACTACAAAGTATGCACTTTTAGGCTATGATTCAACTGGTGATTATGACATGCATAATTACATTAATAATAATTTAGAATGGCAAGGTGGTAATGAAGCAGATCTTTTAAATTATCAATCCGAGGCTACTCAAAATATTAACTATATCTTATATGATAGTATTAGACTACATTTAAAGGCTGGTTTTAGTTTTGCTGCAAGAGGATATGAAGGTTTCCTATTTGAAGTTACTGCAGGAAGATTAAGTGGTGTACAAAATTACTTATCTCAAATAGTTTATTTAAACCAAAGTAATTATGAGTTCTCTAATCCTAAGCCTTTTATTTTAGGTGAGACTCTTTGGTCTAAGTTTATTAATTTAAAAGTACCAACTCTTGTAAACCAGAATGCAGAATTTAATGATAGGTTCTACGGTGATGGTACTATAGGTTCAAGCAATTTAGATCCTACTTCTAATTACGGAATTAGATTTGCACTATTAGATAGTTTAAAAACTATCGAAGGCTATGACTATGTTTATACTGGAGAAGAAAATGTATTTACAGTTTCAAGAGAAGACGAATTTGCTGATTTTACAGTTGTAGTTGAAGACGCAACTGATGGTGATTACTTTAATATTTACGGAGAGAAGGATAATTCATTAGCAAACTTTGAGGGTCATATATTAGATAGAATTAGAACATCATCAGATGATATAGTTGTTATTTTCGATGTGGATGTATTTGAGCAAATAGGTACAGCTCAAATTAAATCTTACACAACAACGTTTACCCAGTATGAAGATTTTAACACTCCTATTAGATTTAGACCTGTAATTAATCAGGCTAATGTAGCTGTTAACTTTTCTATCGAAGTAACAATGAGACTTTACAATCAAACAGATAATACTCAAATCGTAAAGAGAGCTAGTTTAACAATAGACCAGGCTAATAGATACGGTAAGAAGTTAAGTACTTTAAAGATTGATAATCCAAATATATTAACTGAGGTTTACAATGTTTTACCTAGCCTTGCGGCTAATAAAATTATCTCAGGTTTTATTACTGACAATTTACCAAGATCAGTAAAAACAGTGCCTGTGTTTGTTGAAAGGCATAATGTAATTGCTAGTTCTGCAAAAGCTAATTTAGTAGGTGCTGGTGATAATCCAATCATAAAAGATGTTGAAGAATTTGATACAACTGATTTTGTGAATGAAGGCGATTTATCTATTAGTATTCCTCCTTTTGCATCTTACTATAAGTTTGCAATAGCTAAAAAGAGAGGAGATGATTTCGATATGATTTCATTTGAAAATGCAGAAAGAGTTATACTTACTTTTAATGATGGTAAGACAAAGTTAAAATTTAATCATGTGTACAATAAGGATATTGATATGGGCAGTGGTGAAGTTTTGTTTACGATAAACGAGGCTAACGCAACTAGTATCAGGGGTATGCAAACTGATACTTTCTATATTAGCATTGACAATGGAACAGAAGAAACTATGGTTACTAAAGGTAAATTTACTAAAGGATAATGATATTAAATAGTAGAAATAACGCATACGATTTTAGATTCCCTAGGAAGTTTATTCCAGAAGAGGTTGCTAACAAATATAAGAAGTATTTGAATAGAGTTCCAGGTGGACTTTTAGCAGAGCCAATTGATTTTGTGAATTATTCTATCCAAGGTCTTAATATTCCAGGTGTAACGTTTGATCCTATTACTCAATCAGATAATGATGGTACAATAAGAAGTCATAGGGGTGCTGTGCCAATTCAAAATACAATTACTAGAGAATTTACAGTAACATTCCAGCTACTAGATGGTTTTATTAACTACTGGATAATGATGGACACTCTACTTTATTATTATGCTAGATCAACTAAACAGGCTTTTATCGAGCCTATAACTTTAAGAATATTAGATGCTGAAGGAGCTTCAGTAGCATATATGGAATACTCTGGTATTATCATGAACTCTATTAATGAGTTAAACTTAAACATGGCAGAAAATGTATCTGATTTTAGTACGTTTGAATGTACATTTGTTTACAACAAGCTAGACTTGAGATTAGAAATAGAATAAAAGATATATAAACTATGAAAGATACTAAAACATTTAACGAATACTTAGTTGAGCAAAAGCTAACTGAGACTGATATGAAACTTTTACAAGAAGGTTTACAAACAGAATGGACTCAAGACTTAGAAGATAAGGTTGATTTTGCACTAGAGCAATTTGCTCAACAATATGCAAACGAAGATGGTACATTTGATTTAGATAGATTAGAAGAAGGTATTGTTAATGAAGGACTTTTAGGTTCTATCTTTGGTGGTCTTGCAGGTTTCGCATTAGGGAAATCTTTTGGCAAGATGATTGCTAAAGTTCTTGGTATTCAAAAAGGTATATTCTACGATTTATTAACTTCCAGATTAGTTGGCGCTGCTTTAGGTGCTGCTATTGGTAAAAGAGCCTAAATTGAATCTAGTTACAGTTGACTTCTCGCTTAATTCCCCTGGTATCTGTGTCTGGCAGTCTGACACAAATGAATATCACTTTATCTCCTATATTAAAGCTGGTTCAGGAACAAAAGCCGAACAAAAAAGACAAGAAGAAATAAGTACATTCTCGGATGTAACTCTTGTACACCAACCTGACTGGAAATCTTCAGTAGGTGATTACTCTAAAAACGAATTTGCAAAGATTAAAAGATATATCCAAACTGCGGATGACATAATTAATCTAATATTAGACATAACAGGTACTAATAAGGATTATCATATAGCATTTGAAGGAACTTCATACGGTTCTAAGATGGGAACTAATAATATGATTGACATGGCAGCAGGAGCTGCAATCCTTAAAGAACAAATGATTAATAGACTCGAGGTCAAAAATTTACTGACCGTTGCACCTACTACAATTAAGAAACATGCTGGTAAAGGGAATATGAATAAGTTAGCTC
>Ga0257110_1000579_pt1 | contig 17394 bp, 21 predicted proteins | sample LP_taG_7_FD_190184 | JGI IMG/M metagenome (GOLD analysis project Ga0257110, IMG submission 190184) | Marine microbial communities from Northeast Subartic Pacific Ocean, Canada - LP_J_2015_P26_10m | ecosystem: Environmental > Aquatic > Marine > Oceanic | place: Canada: Northeast Subartic Pacific...
CACTAAGTTTGCTATTGTACGAAACCCTTGGGACCGGTTGCACTCCACGTGGAAGTATGACCGTAAGCTGCTAACTGGTGAGTTTAAAGATTTAGTTGCTAAAGAATCTTCAGAATCTTCAGTAAAGTGGTTGAAAACTAGACGCGAGTGGTATTCTGATTTTGTTGATAAAGCAGGAGACACATTTTCGGATTTTGTAAAAAACGTAAACGTAAACTGGTTTGGCCTACTCGGTAGGCGTACTTGGTGTAATTTAGATATAGAAAAGAATTATCCCGAGGGTTACCCCAAGTATCATTGGATCAAATGGCATCAATACTCACAACTTACTTTCTTAGTGGATGTTAACAACAATGTTTTGGTGGATAACATATTGAGATTTGAAAATCTATCTGAGGATTGGGAAAAATTTTGTAACAAGCATAAGCTCAACCTTACCCTACCACACATAAATGCTTCCACGGGAGATAGTTACAAATTCGATTACACTCCTGAGTTGGTTGATATTGTTCGTAGGAGATACGTTAACGATATAGAATATTTTAAGTATGAGTTCTAACCCAGCTGGTAACCTGCCTGAGTGTCTGGTACGTGATATTGACGACCAGATAACTAATTGTGATGAGTTTGATTGTTACTCGGACTATCCGTTTTGTAGTTCTATAGCTGGGACAGATCACGCAGCCTATATATATGGCCCGCATTTAGTGTGTCGTATAAAAAATAACAAAGCTAGTTATGCTTCACGTTATCACGTTATGAATACTAAGCATCATACTTTTGTAAAAACTAGGTATGATAAATTTAAGGATTACTTAGAAAGTACACTTACTACATATAAACTACCTGATTGTAGGTTTTTCGTTGGGTTGCATGACAACGTAGTCACTAGTGTTCCTACATTCTCTGTATACCGTCACCATTCAAACAATAACTTACTAACTGTTCCAGAGTATAAATATTTAAATGACTTGTCTTCATTTGAAGTTTCTGAATCTGTTCCTGAGTTTGCCGAATCAATACCTAAGTTTTTCTTTCGTGGAGCTGTTAAGGAAAATAATTGGCGTGAGCTAGGACAAGCTCCTAGAAATCTTATGCGTCGTGCGTTGTTTAACTTAACTGAGCGGAACCTTGAGATATACGATATGTGGCAGACCGCAGCTTCTGGTTCTAGTAACATGATACCCATGAACGAGTTTGGTAAATATGCATTTATAATTAACGTACGGGGCGTGGGTCCTTGGGCGGATAGGCATCCATTCATACTCGGTCAAAAATCTGTAGTGGTTAACATTGTATCCGAAATATACGGGCAGGGTAAATTTTTCTGGGAACCGCTTTCAAAGTCTGGCGTTACTCATTTGGACGTAAAGTACCCAATGCCAGATGGTGAAAAGTGGTCGCTTAATGACAGGCAAGTCGAACTCCTAGATTCCCGGCTAAGTTCTATTCATTCTGACTTTACTTCCAATATTGAAAAATATACTGATATTGCTAATGCTGGTATGCAGCTGTACAACGACATAGCTAGGTTAGACAGATTTGCATATCTTGCTCACTTTATTGAGCGTTACTCAGAAAGGTTTTCTTAATGCATAAGTTATCTGTAGTTATTCCATTTAGAGACAGGCATAAACAGCTTGAAGAAACAACCAAGGGACTTACTAAGTTTTTAAATCATTTTGAAATTCCACATACAATAACTGTGGTTAATCAATTGGGTAGAGGACAATTTAACAGGGGTAAGCTTAAAAACATTGGTTTTCTTGAAACGGAAAAGGAGTCAGATTATACGGTCTTCCATGATGTTGATATCTATCCCTATACTCCAGACACCAAACCTAGTAATGGAGCTGCTTTTGGTTATTGGGGTATACCTAACTATTTTATTCCTCTAGACGGTGACGTTGATTGGGCACTTACAATATGCAAGCCTGCACAACGTGCGGCTGGTTGTATTTTTAAACTTACAAATGCAAGGTTTAAAAAAGTAAATGGATTTGCAAACATTTACTGGGGCTGGGGGTATGAAGATATGGATCTTTGGTGTCGTGTTGAACGCTCTGGTTGTTATATACATAACCAGGGTAAACGAAGTAATAAATATGGTCGTGATAGATTTTGTACTATAGACGGTCAAGGCGGTACCGGTTGGGATGGTGACAATGTTAATAATCAACACATTAACCGTACTTTGTTTAAGGAGCAGTGCAGCGGTAAAGATTACGCAACTGAGGGTCTAAATTCATGTGTTTATAAAATAATATCGATAGATAGCAATGAATACTGTAACATACTAAATGTTCAAATATAAAAATGAAGAATTCAATTGATGCACTATACTTTATAGTTCTAAAAGACAACCTCGGCCCTTGGGATAAACTCCAGCAAGCAGTTTCTAGTCAGTTTCCTAAGTTACCTGTTCATAGGATTGATGCTGTTGACACACGCACCATTGACACGGCACTTGCAGCCTTAGACAAGCACGGGTTTCGGCTAACTCCGGTTGGTGAAAGTAATCATTTCTATTTCAGCGAAGCATTGGGGGCTACTGGTTGTTACCTATCTCATTACTTATGTTGGGAACATATACTAGCTAATAAATATGATAACGCATTAGTATTAGAGTCTGACAGTCTTTTAGAAGATGTACTTGAACTACTAGAAAACCCATTATGCATTACAGATCATGACGTTTCAGACTTAGATTTTATGCAGTTAAATTTGCGCCAACCGATACCAGGACTAAATAAAGAATGGGAATTACAAAATCCTGGCGAACACCTAGACTGGAGGCTTATGCCCAAGTTCGCAAAAGAAATCGCAAAAGAACAAGGGCCCGCTATGTACAGGCTAGAAGATCTGGGACCCAGATATTGTGAATCTCACGACGGCACTGAATCTTACTTGGCAACCAGCTCCGCAGCAAAATCTTTTATCGATATTACACGCCATCCTACGAAACTTAGAGATGCGCCATTTTTAACTAGAGGTGGTACACGGGGTCCTGCTGGTTGGCCATTCAAACGGGTTACTTACGACAAAGCTGAATGGGATGTAGGCGGAGATGATTTTAAAATATGTTGTCCTGTAGACAAACTTATCGGTTACATGCATGCATTAAAACTTTTAAAGGGAGGATACTCCCCTACTATACAATTAGACCGTACTAATGAGAGTCAGATATTTTCCAACTTCCCACTAAGGAAACACATGATTCGGCACGCTCAGAGTTCTAAATCGTGGAAATGGTGGGAATAACTTATGATAATTTCAAGCGAATATAAATTTATATTTGTTAGAGTAGCAAAAACAGCTAGCTCTAGCATCTTAGAGGAAAACGATTCCGACTACATTCGACCAGAGTATCGTACTAGCACACACCCGGCTTTTTTCCGTATAAGTAGTCAGACTAAATATGGTCCAATTCCCGACTTTGTGTTTGAAAATTTTAGCACACCAGAAGAGTTTTGTGAATGTCATGGTCTTGATGACCCGAATCATATACCACTCTCTGTTAGTAAGCATTATCTAGCGCCGGAAGATTACAATACTTATTTCAAGTTTGGATTCGTTAGAAATCCATTTTCGAGAATGCTATCCGCATATAGGTACGCTTGTCAGTGGAGTGTTACTGACTCTTTCAAGGATTGGTTACTCTGGCTTACTGAGGACCATGTTTTACTTAACAAATATTGTAACCAATTAGACTATGTTGCTGGTTGTGACTTTGTCGGTCGTTTGGAAAATCTCCAAAACGATTATGATTTAATACGTGACAAGGTCGGGTTACCACGTATAGAGCTTCCCTATAAAAATACTACGAAACACAAGCACTACACCGAATACTATGATGAAGAAACAAAACAAATCGTTGCGGAAAAATATGCAAAAGACATTGAGTATTTTGGGTATAAATTTAGGGCATAAGACGTGATTAGTCATGAGCACAAATTTGTTTTAGTATTGTTGCCTAAAACTGGTACCACAAGTCTGGCTAGTGTTATTAGCAATAACCCCGGTCTATACAATGATGTAAAATTGGGCTCTGGAGTAGGACGACACTATGATATGTTGGGTGAAAGTGAACTAAACTATTTTAAAATAGCTACTTGTAGAAACCCGTTTCCCAGAGTTGTTTCTTTGTGGAAATATTGGAATAGGCGACTAAGTAAAAAAGATGTTCCAACTACTGGTTTTTCGTACTTTGTAAAAAATTATACAAAGATGCAGAAAAAAATATTACGTTGTTCCTGGGTTGGTACAAAAGATAAAATACATTTTTGTACTTGTGTTGTCGGTGTTAGTTTATCCACGCACAATCGTTTATCTCACACTGATATAGATTTTTGGATCAGAACAGAAAACCTTCAAAAAGATTTTAATACAATCTGTGACAAAATTGGAATTCCACGACAACAACTCCCACGCAAAAACGAAACAAAACATAAACATTACACGGAATACTATGATGAAGAAACAAAACAAATCGTTGCGGAAAGATATGCAAAAGATATTGAGTATTTTAATTATGAGTTTTAATTATGAGTAATAGCAGTTACAGGGACCCTTTAGTTAAAGCAGCGTTAGCTCGTGGAGAGTTTATGATACACCCCATGAAGCATGACTACGTATTTTATTTGGTACCCAAGACAGGTACGCGTAGCGTGTTGAAATATCTAAGGGATCACGATTTACTTACGGGTCGCCCAGACTTGTTCTCACCTACTCCAGATGTAGTGAAGTACAGCTTTAGTATAGTAAGAAATCCTTGGGATAGGTTATTATCTGCTTGGAAGGACAAAGTTTACAAGCAGTGGGCTGATTGGTATCCCGAGAAATGTCACAAATGGAGGCTACCTGTGTATGCAGAGTACAAGGGGAAGAGTTTTAACTATTTTGTAAGGAATATAGATATATTGTGTGACGGACATGTTATTCCACAGACTTTACTTATAGATCTCGATCGTGTTGATTTTGTCGGTCGTTTTGAAAACCTACAGGAAGATTTCGACACTATATGTCAAGGGGTGGGTATACCTAGTCTGGAACTTCCGCACAAAAACAAAACAAAACACAAACATTACACCGAATACTATGATGATGAAACTCGTCAAATCGTTGCAGAGAAATATGCAAAAGACATTGAGTATTTCGGATATAAGTTTGGAGAATGACAAATGATAAATCATAAACATAAGTTCGTATATATACACATCCCCAAATGTGGAGGCACATCGATCTCAGCACTGAAAGACTCTACCCTCCCAAATCCAGGAGAAACCCACCACCTAGCCTACGAGAGATACATAAAAGTCTTCCCAGAAACCATAAATTACAAATTTTTTGCCACAGTAAGGAATCCGTGGGATAAATTAGTGAGCACGTATTTTTATTGGAAACTGATGACCAAAGACCACCCACATTATCACTGGAATGAGCACATAGTTAAACATATACAATCAAAAGATTTAACGTTTAGAGGGTTAATCCTTGCGCTAAACCACCAACGCCTTAAAAGACATTTCTACGATAAGTGGTTTTACGAAAATGGATATGGAAAACTCCTCAATGTATTATTGCACGACCAACTCTCTTTCTTAAAACCAGACCCAGAGGACATGGACTTTATTGGTAGATTTGAAAACCTCCAAGAAGACTTCAACATAATCTGCGACAAAATTAAAATTCCACGACAAGAACTTCCACACAAAAATCAAAGTAAACACAAACATTATACCGAATATTACGATGACGAAACTCGTCAAATCGTTGCAGAAAAATATGCCAAGGACATTGAGTATTTCGGATATAAGTTTGGAGCTTAAATAATGAATACAAAAAAAGATAAATCGACCCCACAAACTTTTACTAACGGTAAGTTTCCTGACTTCTTAATTAGTGGATTTCAAAAATGTGCAACGTCAGCGTTAAGTATAAACTTAAACAATCATGAGAAAATCAGAGTTGCTCGAACGGATCACCCTAACTGCCGAGTGTCATCGGGTAAAGAATTTAACTATTTTACATCCCAAGTCATTGCGGGCAATACCTCTTCCGGTTGCGAAACTGTAGACTGGTACAAGTCTCACTTTGATAGTGATAGCGATATGTGTCAGGGTGAATGTAGTCCGTCTTATAGCTATTACCCGGGTGATGTTTGTTCAAACATTAAAAGACTTCATGCCGGAGTTTATACTAAGTTTATATTTAGTATAAGAAATCCTATATACAGAACATATTCATCGTATAACCATTGGCTCCAAGAACCCTACAATTTTCCTGACTCCTTGTTAGATCCTAACCTTAGTTTTTTGGAAAACATTATGAATTGTAGTAGCATTCTTCTAAGTTACAGTAACACAATTAACGAGTTTATTAAAAATTTTGGAAGAGACCGAATTCATATAGTAATTCAAGAGAGATTAGAAGAATCTCCAAACTCAGAATATAATAAAATTTTTAAATTCTTAGGTTTAGGAAAAAAACTTATAGACAATAAAAGTGTTCACTCGCGGGAGAAAAAACGTGAACTTTCAACTGAAGAAAAAACTTTTTTGAAAGGTTACTTTCGAGACGAGGTTATGTATTGTAAGGAATTGTTGAATGATCCTTTGTCTGAATGGAAAGAATTTAGTTTATGAGTAAAAAAGTATATGCTATAACAGTAAGTAAAAATTACCCTGATCAACTTCGGATTACAATACCTAAAAACATAGATAAGTTTCATAAATGGTTTGTAGTTACACAAGAAGATGATGAAGAGACAGTTTCTTTGCTAAAAGAATTTTCTAAAAAATATGAGCAGTTACAGGTCGTCTATTACCCACTCACTCCGATGTTTCAAAAGCCGGAGCATCAACCATCTTTGCTTGCTGATTGGGAAGATACTATAGTTATACCTAAGTGGGCAGAACCAGATTACTATGGTTGTAATGTTGAACGCCCGCTATTTGACAAGGGTGGTGCTATACGTACTGTTCAAAGGTTTTATATAAACTTAGCAGCTCAGCTAAAAAAGTTTAAGAAAGATAACAACTTTGATCCCCCTACTGGTAGCATTGTAGTAAAAGAAGATGATTTAATCCTAATCCTTGACTCTGATATTTTACTACCCGATGATTTCAATTCTATAATTGATAAAATGGATGTACAGCCCAGTACGGTTTACGGTGCTGAGCGTGAAGATTGTGTATTCTTTTCAGACTCAAATGGTACAGAGGGTACTACCATGCCTTACCACAATTTTAATATTGATGGGTACTTCCAGCTATATAAATATTTTGGTGGTTGTAAGAAAGAGCGTAATGATTCCTGTCGAGGGTTTCACTACTGCCGCAGTTACAATGCAGGGCTGTGTGACTTTCAATTTACTCAATTGTTCGATCAAGATAAAAAAATTACTTTGCGTAACATTGTTTGTAAACATCTCGGTGTACCAAGAGTTAATTGGAACAGTGGTGACACAAACTGGTCTTTTGTAGACGACCGTAAAGATACTGTTGTACCTGGTTATATTGATAAGTACAAACTTGTACCGTCTAACGATGAAAGTGTTGATAAACATACTGTAAGGTCTTTTATCCGTAGGAAAGTACAAGAAACTAATTCGTGGAAAAACACGCCTTGTAATTTTGTATTTATTCCTGGATTCGAGCGTTGTGGTACACAAGCCTTAGAAAACGTATTATCGCAACACCCGCATATTGAGTTCTACAAACCAGATGCTTACTCTAATGGTTCTACTATTACCCCTGAGATTGTATCAGATATTACAGAAAATATGAATCTTGGTCTTTCTTGGGCATTTAATCAGAGTAACTATATAAACTATAAAGGCTGGGTCCCCGGCATATCCAAATTGCATAGACACCCTTATCAGCCTAAGAATTTGGACGACGTAGCGCCTGGGGATAAATACGCTGGTCCTCAATATAAATATATTTTAACTTATAGAGATCCTACAGAACGTGCAATTAGTGAATTTTCTTATTTTCATGAAAATCTTCCAAGTTCGTTATCGTGGGATTGGCCAGAACCTGTTTGTGATTTTTGGACTAATATTGCTGATGATTACGACAAGCTTAGTAGTTGTCCAGAAATAGGTGAGCTATGGAGAAGTGTAAAATCTTGTGAAAGTGGATTCTTGGCTAATGGTATGTATTTCGTTTTCGCAAAACGTTTAGCTGATCATGTTGGGTACCAAAACGTTTTAGTGTTAAATGTTGATAAATTTCATATAGATCCACTTAAATATTCTACTGAAATTTTTAACTTCCTTAATGTCACAGATTTTTCTGTTAGTAGTTTTCCCATTGTTAACCCACGTCATAATAAATATGGTGTATCTAAATCAGACATTGTAAAACTAAACGAACTTTATAAGGAACCTAATGCTCACTTTATTGAATTTTGTAGTGACTATCTCACTACAGTCGCTTTTTAATTACATGACTGTTACCAAACGACCAACTAAACGTCAGTTACAGAGGGTACGTAAGTGCAACCGAAGAATCTTGTCTTTATTACCTGAAGGTGATTCAATGCGTGGTACTTACGAAACTATGGATAAATACATCACCGACAGGATTAAAAATTATGGAAAATTTTTTACAAATCCTTACTCAGCTCCCAACCGTTCTTTCAAACTTAATTCTGATACTTCCTTGGAACTGGGAGAGTATGGTATAAAAGATAGATGAGTAACAAAAGATTATTGGTTTTAGTGCCATATCGTGATAGGCCAGACCATCTCGGTGAGTTTGCTCCAGAGCTTAGTTACTATCTGACAGAAGCATCTATTCCTTTTAAAATAGTAGTTGTTAACCAACATGATAACTCTCCGTTTAACAGAGCAAAACTATTAAACGTTGGCTTCTTAGAAGAATGCAATAAATTTGACTATACTGCTTTCCACGATGTAGACATGCTACCTACAAGGCCTAATGCTGCATACCAATACACAGAAACTGGTAGACAGGTTCACAGTCCAACAGAATACAGTATGGGCGGTATCTCAATTGTTAATAATAAAGTAAACTGGGATGTGAACGGATGGGCAAATTCTTACTGGGGTTGGGGTGGTGAAGACAGAAATTATTTTCACAGATTTGTTAACAAAGGTATTGATCTCGAAGAAACCCAAGGCTTTAGGAAATGGGCTTGGGGTAAAGAGCACTTTAGAGAGTTGGAAGGTTATCATGACCCTAACAGAAAAGATTATAAAAAACCTCAGCAAAAAATTACAAAAAATTTTAAAGCTAATCCAGAGCTGAATGACATAGATGGTCTAAACAACTGCAACTACAGGTTGTTAAACACATTAGACTTCCAGTTCTACAAATTACTCAATGTAGATTTATTGGAAGGAGAGCAAGATGGTTTACGATAGAAAACTAAGAATATTAGGAATTGCTCAAAAGGGTACCGAATCAGGGTTGACTCGCATAAAAGAATTAGTCCAATCTGAAATTGATTTTGTATACTTAAAAAATTTTAAAAAACATGAGTGGCATACCCGGATAGCAGAACAGGGTCACTTCGACGGTATACTAAGTCAATGCATTACACATATAGAGCCTGAGTACAGGGATAAAACTGTTTTGTTTGGATTGGGCAGTACGAACAGAAAAGTTTTAACAAAACCTAGTATACGTGATTACATGTTACTCCACCCGTTACGTGACTACTGGGTCAATAATAATACATTTCGTATAGCACTCAACGGTATTGGTATAAATTCAAAAGTTATGTACCGGGCTAATAATATACATATTCCAGTGGTTTGCCCTTCGCGAGCTAGTAACAAGTTTATAGTTTGGTATGCAAGTCCGTGGAATGGTTGTCTAAAAGGTCATAAAGATTTATCTAAATCTGTAATAAGTAAACTAGGTGAGTATGGTGTTAAAGTGTTCATACTACCGCATGATACCGGATGGGCGGCTGATGAGCCGCATGTCATTGCTCTTGGTAAAGCTGACTTATTGCCGATCATACCACTTGTACATGGTATAGTTAGGTTTGGGGAATTAGGAGATTTCGGACGTAGTAACTATGACTTTGTAGCTCAAGGTAGGTGGTCACTCAACTACAATGTTAATGAGCCGTGGATGGAGAGTGTATCAGAAAATTCCAATGTGGATGCTATTGTTAGTCAAATTTTAGACTTAATAGAAAATGATTCTGAAGAGAATAGGATTGACAGGTGGATGTATTCTAAAAAATATCTATCACCTAAGGCTATGAAACAAAAATGGATTAAATCTTTATACGAATGTTTTTATGAGTGAAGACCCTGAAGATCAGTTAAAAGAGATTAAAGAATACGTATCGACTATGATTAGTAGCGGATACGATGCGCTTGAGTTAGAAGTTATACAAAAAAAGTTTAAAAAGTATAATTGCGTTCAGCTTCTCACAAAGCTTGGTTGTCAAGTTATTGATGATCTAGTATTGCTACGTATGGAGTATGAGTTTGATTCTGATGAGGAGACATTATACTAATGTGTGACGAAGAAATATTGTATAACCACGACACGCTAAGTGTGCACTTTGAGGACTATGACTACGAGATGTTGCAGACCATACTAGATGCGCTGTACGAATTTGAGTCGGACTATTACGAGCCGGTTGATGACTAGCGGAAACACTTACGGATTAATACCCGCCAGGGGCGGTAGTAAGGGCCTCCCTGGAAAAAACATTAAGTGTTTAAATGGTAGGCCTTTACTAGATTACACTATAAAAGCTGCACTGGAAACTAATATAGATGAAGTTTGGGTGAGTACTGATTGTGACGATATTGAGAATGTAGCATTAGACTCGGGAGCTAAAGTACTTAAGCGTCCAGAGTCCATATCCCGTGATTCGTCTTCTGTAGACGAAGCTTTACTTCATTTTTCACAGTGTGTTCCTAACTTTGAAACTTTAGTAATGTTACAATGCACATCTCCGCTTACAACTAGTCAAGATATAGATGGTGCAATTAGTATGTACCAAACTGGTAAGAACGAAAGTGTGATTAGTGTATGCGATGCAGCTGGTGGCTTTTTGTGCGGGGGATACACATGGGAGTGTATTAGTGATAACAATTTCTTTAGAACCTCTACATATTACTCATGTAGGCAAGACGCTCCAATTAAGTATAAAGAGAACGGAGCAATCTATGTGACTAGTAAGTTTGTACTGGAAGAGAGTAAAAGTAGATGTGGCGGTATGGTTGGATGTTACGTAATGCCTAAGCACAGAAGTTTTGAGATAGACTACCTTTCTGAGTTTGAAGAGTTAGAGTTTCTTATGACTAGCGGTTATATACATTATATGGATGAAAGAAGATCTAATAGTTGATATACCTACGTACCCCACGCTAGATAGGATTAGTCAGTTACCTCCGGTTAGAGACATAGCATCTGTACTACTATACAAAGAAGCTTTTAACGATTTTGAAAAGTCAGTAGTACTAGCAAACAGCAAACATGACTTAGCTAAAGAACGACTACCATTACATTGGTTAGATAAAGACCACCCAGATAGTAAGTCTGGTGAATACATATGCTCCGTTTTTTCTGAAAAATTACCGAAGCTATCTGACTTAACTAAGTTAGATGTTCGTGGTGACAATATAACTTTGGTTGGTGGTGGTAGCTGTTTAAAGGATTCTCAGTATGGTTCAGATATAGATTCTAACAAAGTTGTGTGCCGAATGAACCATCCCTATATACCGGAGTGTTCGGATGATGTAGGTAATAAAACAACTATACACTTTTTTAATGAACGTAGGCTTTACGATTACACACGTCAGATAACTAGAGATAGCTTTGCGTTATTAGGTGTTTTAAACGTAGCAGTTGGCACTACTAGCGCTACAGCTGCGTATCTAGAGTATGCACGTTACTTGGACTCAGGTGGGGACCCGTTACACATTATAACGTTAAAGCCTTCATTTAGAGTAGGTATTGGCGCACTACATTCTACTAAACAACCGTCCCTAGGTTATATAGCAACTGCATTCGGGATACGTACATTTGGTTCAGTTACTCTGTATGGGTTTGATCTAGGAATATCACGTGACCATTATCATATGCGGGAAAAACTTCCATTAGCTCACGACCCTGAGTTTGAAGCTGCAGAATTTATACATTGCGCAAACTCAATGTACAATTTTAAAATAGTCTCATGATGTCTGAAATTGGTTTTATAGCATGTTACTACAATCCTTGTAACTCAAGTTTACGAAGAGATAATTATTTTAGGTTTTACGAAGGTTTAAAAGATAAAGCTGAAAACCTGTATACAGTTGAATTAGCATTTGACGATGCTGAATTTCATTTAGAAGAGTTACCTAATAGGTTAGCGTTCAGGTCACCAAATGTTATGTGGCAAAAAGAAGCTTTATTAAACAAAGGTATAGAAGCAGTACTTTACGCCGGAAACAAATATGTCTCATGGCTAGACGCTGATATACACTTTACTAACGATTGTTGGTACGATCGTTTATTGGAAGCGTTGGAAGACAGTACGTTAGTACAAGTATTTGAAGTTTTAAAAAGGTTTGATGATCCTGACAAGTTTCAAGTTATGAAAAGTACAGTAGCGTCAATGGGTCAAGCATCCCCTGCCACTGGTTTTGGCTGGGCTTGTCCTACTGATTTGTTTTCTGATGGTTTTCGTTTGTATGATAAGCTTATCGTGGGTGGCGGAGACACGTTAATATATTCTGCTGCATTTAATGAATTGGGTAGCTGGCTTGCCAAGAGATCTTACTCATTTAATCATATGAGGGATATAGTTAAATGGTCTAATAAGTGGTACGATAAGGTAAATGGTAATCTTGGTTATGCTGAAAACAGGATAGAAACTTTTTACCATGGTGATTTAAAAGATAGAAATTATATTAACAGGCACGAAATAACTCTTTCTGCAGAATTTGACCCTGAGTTAGATATTGGTAGAGATCAGGATAACTTATTAACTTGGACGAGTGAAAAAACAGATATGCATAATAGTATCCGAGAATACTTCGGTCATAGAAATGAAGACAATGAGTGAGCTAACTCATTACAATCTTCACGAGTTGGTACCTCAGGCTTTTAGAAAATATATTATTGTGAGGGGTACTGGTACTTCTTGTGTTTTAAACCGAATGTTTTCTGTAATAGATGTTTTGGTGGCTCTTAGGAAGTGGAAAGGATACAATATACTAGTTGATTGGTCTGATGAAAAATTTTCAGAATCAGGGCATAATATTTTTTACAAATATTTCAAATTATTAAACAAAGAACATTACGCGTTTTCTGTTTCTGATATACCGTTCAGTACAGTAGCTGGTTGTAGAGCAGATCCTATAACGCGAGACATGTTACACGAAGGTTGCAGTAGCGTCGACCCAGACATAACCATGGTTGAGTATGATGCTTATTTTGAACATTCTTTTATAGCCGATTCGCCTGAACATTTTTCATTTTTATGGAATGCTTGTTCTGAGAAATTAGCACCTCGTTGGGCTCACAATAAAAGTGCGTCAGGATACTACACAGATAAACTAGCTAAGTTCAATACGGTGATAGGTGTAGACTTGGATTCTTTGCACGATGGTTTCACAGATAAAGCTATAGACGTTATAAATAAACTGGTATGTAAACATACGGACGTACGATTATTCTGTTCTACTATCGTAGACAGAAACGTAGATAAACTTATCTGTGCTAAATTTAAAGAACTATATGGCTCCCGGGTTAAATTTAGAAGTTTTCGTGGAAATACTAGTGTGGACAAAATAGTACATTCACTTATACTATCAAAATGCAGTTATATAGTTTGTCGACACCCATCACTTGTAGCATCTTACGCTACGTTTAACGGTAAAGCTGAATTGATAGAGATATGAGTAATATTGATTTTAATTTTGAAATAGTTTCTAACAAAGTAGTCAAACCATCTACAGCTTATTCTAGTAATCCAAACAGAGGTGGTGGTAAATCTTTAGACCCTATGTTTACCGCGAAACAAGCTCGTACCACTAAAGCTTGTTCTACATATCTTACACCTGATAAATCTGTAGCTGTAACTAATTTGTATGGTATTGTGGTTTGCGTAAATTATTCAGATTATTTTAAGCACAGCTTAGCTTCCTGTGTGGGGTTGTTTAAGAAACTTTATGTGGTTACTGATAACTCTGATGAAGACACGGTTGCGTTGTGTCGTAATTATGATTTTGTAGAAGTTATTAGGACCAACTCTTTTTATGACAATGGGTCTAACTTTGATAAAGGAGCAGGGCTAAACTTAGGTATAAAAAAGGTACCTAGAAACATTAGAAACTGGTTGTTAATATTTGATGCAGATATTGTATTTCCGGCTGTTTTCAAAAAATATATAAATACTAAAAGTTTAAATGCTAAAACCTTATATGGTGCAGTACGACATTTCGCGACTACTTCTTGTGAGTTTGAAGCATATGAAAAGTCAGGCCAAGACTTCACTGTGTTAACGCACGCATGGAGCCCCAGGGGGACGCCTATAGGTTACTTTCAATTATTTAACAGTCTGAACCTTAAAAATTATCCAGAGGGCCATAACAACGCATCTCACTCAGATCTTATATTTTCTAGATTTTTTAAAAAAAGAACTACACTAAAATCCATTCGAGTTGTACATCTAGGACTAACTAACATAAATTGGGATGGACGGTGTACTCCGACATGGGGTATTAACCAAAACTCTACAGGATTCTATGTTAGTAGCGACCGGGTATACAACACCGATTCTGGTAAAATTAATTTATCAGAACAAGTTATGTTCACTGTACATAGGAGTGGGTGGAATTATGCGGTAGATGCCTTAAAGCCACTACACAATGACAATGGCGTAGAATTTGATGGATTTATTGAGCATAGGTTTGCATGGAAGCTGGGTTTAAAACAAAGCATTAACGAAGACTGGGTTGGGTTTGTCCATTTCCCTAAGACGTGCCCAACGCCTTTCGGTTCAGACCAATCATGCGAGCATTTGTTTTTACATAACGATAACTTTAAAGAAAGTGCGAAACACTGTCGTGGTTTATTTACACTATCTGAAAGTCATGCATCTGTGGTTAAAGAGTTTTTACCGGATATGAATGTTTGTAGCCTACTACATCCTACCGAAACACCAGTTCTTAAATTCACTCCTGACGCGTATTTTAATAACCCTGAAAAAAGAATTATACAGATCGGTTGGTGGCTGCGTAAAGTAAGTTCTATATTTTCGCTACCTATATCAAAAGGACTTATCAAAACTAGGTTAGTACCGAACAATAATAATTTCCAAACTATAGAGCGTATAATAAAATGGGAGAGTACTAGGGAAGCTGAATATACCACCGACTATAAAGCTAACACAGAGACACTAATTCATGTATCTGACGAGAAATATGATAGCCTCTTGTCTAACAACATTGTTTTCGTACATCTGTATGATTCAAGTGCTAACAACGCTGTCATAGAATGCATGGTAAGGAATACCCCTATACTAGTAAACCCACTACCTTCGGTAGTTGAATACTTAGGTCCAGACTATCCATTTTATTTCGAAACATTAGAAGAAGCAGCTGAAAAAGCTCTTAACCCAAATCTAGTGGTTGAGACCCATAACTATTTAAAAGAGCACCCTACTACAAATTTACTTACCCAAGATCACTTTAAAAAATCTTTCGAGGAAAGCTATATATATAAACAATTGTAGTCGTTATGATCTGTAGTAAATACAGTTGCATCTTTGTACACATACCAAAAGCTGCTGGTACATCTTTTGAATTTACTTTAATGAACGGCAGGGCAAGTTACCCTGTATGTGACGACGTAGGTTTCATAGGAAAAACTATTAACAAGTTTGATGGGCATATAGATTTTCCGGAAGGGAAACATGAATTCTTACGAACTTATCAAGATAACTTTTCTAAAGTTTACAACGATTACTCTAAGTTTACATTTATAAGAAACCCGTGGGCTAGGCTTTATTCGTTATACGGTTACCTGAGATACGCACAATGGGAGTGTAAAGGACCAGCTAGATTATACGAGTTTAATGAATGGGTTGCACTTGTCGATCGCCACAAAGACTCTGATAAAATTTATGAGATAACAGGTCACTCGGTTTACACAGCACATTACTTACTAGATAATTCTGAAAAACTTGCGAGATTTGATCATATAGGTCGTACAGAGACTTTTGAAAAAGATATGCTTATTATAGCTAACAAGTTAGGTATACGATACGATACGATTGATCGTGATATAAATAAGAGTAAAAAAACTTCTGACTACAGAACTGCGTACAATAATGTTTCAAAAAATATTATAAAAAATATTTCTCGTATGGAACAAGACGTATTTGGCTATACTTTTGATAACTAGGTATCAGTGCAACTATAATACTGTTTGCGTTATATATACTTGCAGACACTGTAGCCCTCTTCGGAGGGCTTATTTATAACTATTAATAATTAAAATATGAAATTAAATCAAATTGTAGCTACCTACGTTAAACCTAATCCAGATGGCATATCAATAATTGTAGCCATGGATATGCGGAAGGCACTTATCAAATGCATCAATTCACTGCGTCAAAATATGTCAGATGAAAACTCTTTACCGGAAGATAAGGAAAGAGAATTCGACTTTGCAGTCTTAACTAAAGAACTGGAATGTGCACAAGAATTGTTAGTTCAACTCAAGTGTTCAATTGCAGTTTCTAACTCAATGAGCGGGGCTATTGAAAACATTATCCGAGAGGATGAAATCAACGGACTCTTAAAATTTTATGAGGAGTTGGAAACTGCTCATGGACCTACAGAGATGCCAACCGGCAAGTATACTGATGAGACAAAGTCAGTTGTCATGGTGGCTCAGTTGAGGAAAAGCGAAGTTCAAGAAAAAATTGCAGAACTGGAAATGCATAAAGTTGAAAACAAAAACCAGAAAGCTGAACGATCAGCTGTAGTTGCTATGACACGCATAACGCCTTTAGTAGCTTAAACGTTACTGAACGAATAATCATTAAACGAAAGTATACGACGTCAGGAACCCCGCGCGGTAATTCCTACCTAAAATAAAAAGATGCTGATTTCGATTCCGATACATAAAAATTAAAAGATAGAAATTACGCATTAAACCTTAAGCTTTAAATCTTAAAATTTATTGAAAGTCGTATTACTTCGGCCTCGTAAGAATCTTATTATTCTTGCGAGGTTGGTTATTCTTTTTTTTACTTTACATATCTCATACAAAATGCAAAAAGATTATTCTACAATAGAAGGTTGTATACGACAGTCTACTAACAATCCAATAAAAAAATGTCAGAAGATTATTACTCAGGAAAAGAAAAGAAACAAGTCAGTTTTGAAAATTGGCTCAAAGA
>Ga0257110_1000580_pt1 | contig 17362 bp, 18 predicted proteins | sample LP_taG_7_FD_190184 | JGI IMG/M metagenome (GOLD analysis project Ga0257110, IMG submission 190184) | Marine microbial communities from Northeast Subartic Pacific Ocean, Canada - LP_J_2015_P26_10m | ecosystem: Environmental > Aquatic > Marine > Oceanic | place: Canada: Northeast Subartic Pacific...
CAAGCCTGCAACTGAGGGGTCAAGTATCGGTATGAGCCAAGTTGAAACCGCGTCTGAACTTGAGGCAGCTTGGAAGTTTGCTAATGACTTTGATGCAGTGGTGATTGCAGAACCTCTTCTTAGCGGCGATGAATATACCGTTGCAATATTGGGTGACGAGGTTCTTCCATCCATTCGAATTGAGACCTCAGAAATTTTCTATGATTACCAAGCTAAATATTTCTCAGATCAAACTCAATATTTTTGCCCAAGTGGCTTATCTGAAAAAAGAGAAGGTGAACTGAGTGATTTGGCGATGAAGGCATTCAAAAGTTTAGGCTGCAGTGGATGGGGGCGAGTTGATGTCATGACTGATGATAAAGGTAGGTTTCAATTATTAGAGGTAAATACCGTACCGGGTTTGACGAGCCATAGTTTGGTTCCAATGGCTGCGAAAGCAGCTGGTATAAATTTTGAGCATTTGGTGTTAGAGATTCTTCGGAATTCTCTGTAATGGTTGCCAATCAAAAAAAGGTGCTGAAGTGAAGAGCCAGCAGAAGAATAAATTTTTAGTAGGAGTAGGCGAGAAATTTTTACGCACTCTAATAGTGACAGTTTTTGCTGCATCACTTTATGGAACAGATTTTATTTACAAACAGATTGATGCGCCATTGACAAGAGTATTTGTAGGTGGCGATTTTATAAATCTAAAAGAGCAAGATTTAGCTAGCTTAGTAGAAAAAGAAATAGACGGGGGTTTTTTGAGTATGAATCTTAATCACTTGCGTGAACAACTGCAGCGACATCCTTGGATCCATGAAGTCAGTGTTAGAAAAGAATGGCCATCTTCACTGAAGGTTGAGGTGGTGGAGGAAGTACCTATTGCTAGATGGGGACATAAAGGCTTTTTAAATCGTTTAGGAGAGCGTTTAGAGCTCCCTGAAAACAGTACTCTCAAATCACTACCAGTCATTGAGTCTGAATTTGGGACATCTCAAGACATGATCAAGCAGTATCAGATCGTATCTGAGTTATTAGTGCCAACTCAATTGAAGTTGGCTGAGTTACAAAGAGACTCAGTTGGAGCTTGGCAAGTTAATACCGTACACGGGATTAAGTTAGTTCTTGGCAGAGAGCAGATAGTCGAGAAAATCCGCCGTTTTGTTATTGTCTGGCGATCTGGTTTGGAGCTAAAAATGGACAATATTTCACTGATCGATTTACGTTATCCCAATGGAATAGCAGTTTCTTGGAAGGATGATGATTTGGCAAAAATTCAATCTTCCGAGGTTACAGAATCAAATTATAGTGCGGCTTAGATGCCGGCATTTAAAGGGTAGATTATGAGTAATTCAAATGAAGAAAATATGGTAGTCGCTCTGGATATTGGAACATCCAAGATTGTTGCGATTGTTGGTGCTATGGGATCTCACGGTGATTTAGAGATAATTGGCACAGGAATGCATGAATCATCTGGGCTCAAAAAGGGAGTAGTGGTAAATATTGAAGCTACTGTCAACTCAATTCAAAGAGCTGTAGAGGAAGCTGAGTTGATGGCTGGTTGTTCGATACATTCAGTATATGCAGGTATAGCTGGCAGTCATATTAGAAGCCTTAATTCACATGGGATCGTAGCAATACGTGATGGTGAGGTTCAGACGGCAGATATTGAAAGAGTCATAGATGCGGCGAGAGCAGTTGCGATACCTGCTGATCAAGAAATTCTTCATGTGCTGCCTCAGGAATTTATTATTGATGATCAAGAGGGGGTACGAGAACCAATTGGCATGTCTGGCGTTCGGCTTGAAGCTAAGGTGCATTTGGTTACATGTGCTGCAAATGCGGCCCAAAATATTAAGAAGTGTATTCGACGTTGCGGTCTTGATGTTGATGATCTCGCACTTGAGCAGTTGGCTTCGAGCCATTCTATTTTAACTGAAGATGAGAAACAGCTGGGTGTCGCCTTAATTGATATTGGAGGAGGCACCTCCGATATAGCCATCTTTACTGAGGGAGCTATAAGACATACTGGTGTTATCCCTATTGCAGGAGACCAGGTTACTAATGATATTGCTATGGCTCTAAGAACTCCGACACCCCATGCAGAGGATTTAAAAATCAAGTATGCATGTGCGTTGGCTAAATTAGCACGTCCTGAGGAGACCGTTAAAGTTCCTAGCGTTGGAGATCGCGAGCCGCGAGATATGTCTCGTCAATTACTAGCAGAGGTCGTTGAGCCAAGATATGACGAGTTATTCACTCTCGTGCAGGCAGAACTCCGTCGAAGTGGATTCGAAGAGTTAATAGCAGCTGGGATTGTGCTGACTGGTGGCACATCAAAAATGGAGGGTGTTACTGAGTTAGCTGAGGAGATTTTCCATATGCCTGTTCGCATTGGTGCTCCTGCAAACGTGCAGGGACTATCGGATATCGTAAATAATCCTATTTACTCTACAGGTGTTGGATTGCTCGATTTTGGAATTTCCCAGCAACGCAAAAATAAGAGTAGAGATAATAAAAATATAAAAGAAGGCGGAGTGTTTGAGAGATTAAAAGGTTGGTTTCAGGGTGGCGTGTAAGTGTCATTTTAAAAAGTAGTTTAATTTAAATTGTGAGGCGCAAATAAGGAGAACGATATGTTCGAGTTAGTAGATAGTATTCCAAAGAATGCTGAAATTAAGGTGGTTGGAGTTGGTGGAGGAGGCTGTAATGCAGTTCGCCATATGATCGATAGCAATATAGATGGTGTTCATTTTATATGCGCTAATACCGACGCTCAATCTATGTATAACATGGAGAGTACCACCGTTTTGCAGTTGGGTGGTGCTCTTACCAAGGGACTTGGTGCCGGCGCTAATCCTGAGGTGGGTCGTCAAGCAGCTCTGGAAGATAAAGAGCGAATTGCTCAGGTTCTTGAAGGAGCAGATATGGTTTTCATTACAGCAGGTATGGGAGGTGGCACAGGCACTGGAGGGGCTCCTGTTATCGCAGAAATTGCAAAGCAGATGGGAATTCTGACAGTGGGAGTTGTTACTCGACCATTTTCCTTTGAAGGCAGAAAACGGATGGCTGTAGCTGATGAGGGCATCGCTCAGTTAAAAGAGCGAGTGGATTCATTAATTATTGTTCCAAACGAGAAATTACTTCAAGTGCTCGGAAAGGATATGACTGTTCTGAACGCTTTCAAACAAGCAAATGATGTTTTATTTGGAGCGGTTCAAGGAATAACGGATTTGATCTTGCTGGACGGCCTTATAAATGTTGATTTTGCTGATGTACGAACTGTTATGTCAGAAATGGGTATGGCAATGATGGGTACTGGTGATGCTAGTGGAGGTGACAGAGCTGCCATAGCTGCCGAAGGAGCTATTCGATGTCCTCTATTAGAAGATGTCAATCTTCAAGGTGCTAAGGGGATACTAGTCAATATTACTAGTGGTTATGATCTGACTCTTGGGGAATTTGAAGATGTCGGTAACACAATAAGAGAGTTTGCTGATGAGGATGCGACGATTATCGTCGGTAGTGTGTTCGATCCAGATATGAATGACCAGCTGCGTGTGACTGTCGTAGCTACTGGACTGCGCACTCCTAGTGCCAAGACTGGTCCTCGAGGGGTCATTATTGATAATCAACCGCCTAGAAAGACAGGAGGTGATATTGATTGGGGGAGACTAGAGCAACCAACAAGTTTTAGAAGAACACCCTCAGTAGGTGATGGTTCCGCAGCTGTAAAGGAAGAGCTCCAAGATAATCCAGAGTTAGATTACCTTGATGTTCCAGCTTTTCTAAGGAAACAAGCGGACTAGAGGTGTAAATATGTGACCCTTTATCACCACGCCTCAGATTTCAAAAATCTTGGTGATAAGGGGCTCGTCTGTTACCATCTAAGCCTTTTTTAGGAATAGACATGATCAGGCAGCGCACTATCAAGAATACTATTCGTGCCACCGGTGTGGGCCTCCATACTGGAGAAAAAGTCTATCTTGCTTTGTATCCGGCAGATCCAAATACTGGAATTGTATTCCGCCGATCAGACATCGAGCCAACTGTATCGATAGAAGCAACTCCAGATAATGTGGGCGATACCAATCTTCACACCACTCTTGTAAGCGGCATCACAAGAGTTTCTACGATTGAGCATCTTATGTCTGCACTGGCGGGTCTTGGTATTGATAACTTGCTGGTTGACGTATCAGCTCAGGAAATTCCCATCATGGATGGGAGTGCCAGCCCATTTGTATTTTTACTGCAATCAGCTGGAATTGTCGAGCAAGAGGCTGCCAAAAGGTTTATCCGTATTAAAAAGTCAGTAACTATTCAGCAAGATGAAAAGAGTGTGATTTTTAGGCCATATAATGGATTTAAGATAAAATTCTCCATAGATTTTGATCATCCCGTCTTCAAAAGACAAACATTAAATGCGAGTGTGGATTTTTCAAGCTCTAGTTTTGTGAATGAAGTCAGTCGAGCTAGAACTTTCGGTTTTATGCGTGATCTGGAGTATTTAAAATCTATTGGTTTAGCGCGCGGAGCTAGCTTAAACAATGCAGTTGGTATCGGTGATAATGAAATTATCAATGAAAACGGACTCCGCTATAGCGATGAATTTGTAAAGCACAAAATTCTTGATGCGATTGGTGACCTGTATGTCGTAGGCAGTGGTCTAATTGGAGAGTATGATGCACATAAATCTGGCCATGAACTTAATAATGAAGCGCTTAAAGTGCTTATGGCGGATAAAGACGCATGGGAGTTTGTAACGTATGAAAAAAATCCAGCAGATTTACCCATTTCTTACATGAATCCGAGTTAACGAGCAGGCTTCTATTCTTTGTGAAGATAATATTTATTAGCAACAACGCCGAAAAGGTCAGAACGATACGGCTTAATAGTTGGGCGAAGTATTTTTTCTCGATCCTTCTCTTAGGTGCACCTCTTGCCGCAGGTACCATGCTAGGTATTAAAGTTGCTGATGGTCGCTGGCAGCTGCTGTTTGATAACAGTATTGCTGAAATGCAGCATCAAATTATGGTGCAAAAAGAAGAGATCACTGCAGGACGTGATGAAGCTCAAAACTCCCTTGCTGCTATGACCTTGAAGTTAGCAAAACTTCGCTCCAGACTGGTTCGATTGGATGCTCTTGGTGAACGGCTCACTGAAATAGCTGGATTGAACCATGGAGAGTTTGATTTTTCTTCTACTCCAGGCTTGGGTGGACCGATATCCAGCCCGATTGCGAGGATAGCTGAGCAAGTTGAAGTTCAAGACAAAGTATCAGTTATGTTTGCAAAACTTGATGATTCCATAAGTATTAGGGAGTCACACCTTGAAATTTTAAAAGAGATGTTGTCCGATGATAGATCGAGAAACGAGTATTTAGTTGCTGGTCGGCCTGTAACAAAGGGTTGGATGTCTTCAAAATATGGTATGCGAATTGATCCCTTTCACGGTAGAAATCAGTGGCATGCTGGAGTAGATTTTGCAGGAATAGAGGGTGATGATATTGTTGCAGTCGCCTCTGGCGTTGTAACTTGGTCTGGAGAACGAAGTGGCTATGGGTTAATGGTTGAGTTGAATCATAGCAATGATTTAGTGACTAGATATGGGCACAATAGTGAAAACGTCGCTGAACTTGGTTCGGTTGTAAAAAAAGGTGATGTTATCGCTCGAATGGGCAGCTCAGGTCGATCAACTGGCCCACATGTTCACTTTGAAGTCTTCAAAAATGGCCGTAACGTAGACCCAGCATCATATATTCGTCATAACATTCGCTAGCCGTCTCCCTTTACAGTATCTTCAGGATAGATGAAAAATATTCATCTAATTTTATTACGACACGGAATTAAAATTATGCTGGCAAAATTGCTAAAAAATGTCTTGGGTAGCAGTAACGATAGGCAACTTCGTCCTATCAGAAAGCTTGTCAATGAGATTAATGCTTTGGAAGATAATCTCAAATCTCTGAGTGATGGCGATCTATCCAATCAGACAGATCGGTTCCGCGATAGGCTTGTCAAGGGTGAGACTATAGATCAACTGTTACCTGAGGCTTTTGCTGTGGTTCGAGAAACGTCCTTCAGGGTTCTCGGGTTGCGTCATTTTGATGTTCAGATGATTGGTGGTATTGCATTGCATAGATGTATGATCGCCGAGATGAAGACCGGTGAGGGCAAAACTCTTGTAGCTACCTTGGCTGCATATCTAAATGCGCTCTCCGGGGAGGGTGTGCACGTAATTACTGTAAACGACTATCTGGCACATCGAGATGCACAGTGGATGGCGCCTTTGTATCAGGCATTGGGAATGTCTGTTGGAGTTATCCAATCGTATCAAGGACCTAATAGTCCTAATTCTTTTTATATTGGTGCTAATCAACAAGGAAAATTAGTTCCTTCTGAGAGAAAGCAATCATATGCCGCAGATATTACTTATGGCACTAATAATGAATTTGGATTTGATTATCTCAGAGATAATATGGCCTTGAGATTAGAGGACAAGTCTCAACGCGGTTTAGCTTTTGCGATTGTGGACGAGGTCGACTCTATTCTCATCGATGAGGCGAGAACCCCTCTAATAATCTCTGGTGCAGCACAAGATAGTTCTGCACTTTATAAAAAAATGACGGGGTTAATCGCAAATTTAGAAGCGGTTGATAATACCGATAATCAAGAGTTAGATAAGGGAGAGAACGTCACCATTACTGGTGATTTTATGGTTGATGAGAAATCTCGAAGTGTAGACTTGACTGAGGATGGGCACCAAAAAATTGAAGAGATTTTAATAAAAGAAGGTCTTCTTATGCCTGAACAGAGTTTATACCAGGCAAGTAATCTTAATTTACTGCATCACGTTAACTCTGCGTTGCGTGCAAAACATCTTTTTCACAAAGATGTAGAATATATTATTCAGGAAGGACAGGCCGTTCTAATCGATGAACATACTGGACGAACTATGCCTGGGAGACGTCTATCTGAAGGGCTTCATCAATCTATAGAGGCTAAAGAAAATCTAAATATTCAACAAGAGAGCCAGACGCTCGCCTCAACTACCTTCCAAAATTACTTCCGTATTTATGACAAACTTTCTGGGATGACGGGTACAGCAGATACTGAGGCCTATGAGTTTGATCAAATTTATGGACTCAAGGTAATGGTGATTCCGACTAATGTGGATGTGGTTCGTGCAGACTTGAATGACCAGATCTATATGAATCAGAAAGAAAAGTTTGATGCGGTAGTTGAGGATATTAAATTATTAGTTGCCGCCGGCGCACCAGTTTTGGTGGGTACGGCATCCGTTGAAACCTCAGAGTTTCTGTCAGGCATTTTAAAAAAAGCAAAGATAAAACACAGTGTGCTCAATGCAAAGCAACATGAGCTCGAAGCAAATATCATTATTAATGCTGGTCGTCCGGGCGCAGTGACGATTGCAACAAATATGGCGGGCCGAGGAACAGATATTGTACTTGGAGGTAATCTAGAAGCTGAGCTTAAGCTACTCAAAGATAAGAAGGGTTGTACAGATGAAAAAATCGATTCGTTAAAGAAGGATTGGTCAGAACGTCATGCTAAGGTGATTGAAGCCGGGGGATTACACATAGTAGCCACGGAGCGACATGAATCTCGAAGAATAGATAATCAGTTGAGAGGTCGTGCTGGAAGGCAGGGTGATCCTGGCGTATCTCGTTTTTACTTGTCCCTGGAAGATTCTCTAATGCGACTATTTGCTGGCGACCGCATCAGAGGAATTATGCAAGGCATGAGTGATGATGGAAAACCACTTGAAGCTAGTATTCTTAACAGAACTATTATTAAGGCCCAGCGAAAGGTTGAGGGTCGTAATTTTGATATTCGTAAGCACTTATTGGAATATGATGATGTAGCGAACGATCAACGCCAAGTGATCTATCAACAAAGAAATGAGTTACTTGAGGATGATGATATCTCTGATGTAATCACAAATATTCGGGAGGATGTTGCAGAGCAGTGCATAAGTTCTTTTATACCCCCTATGAGTGTGGAAGAGCAGTGGGATATTTCTGGTCTTGAGATGGCATTGGAGACGGAATTCTCCTTAAAACTTCCTATTCAGGAGTGGCTTGATAAGGATGATCGATTAGAAGAAGAGCAATTAAGAGAAAAAATCGTAACAGAACTACAAGGCAACTATGAGGCTCGATATGCCAAAGTTGGTGATCAAATGCGTGAGGTTGAGCGTCAAGTAATGTTGCAAGTCCTAGACAATCTTTGGAAAGAGCACCTCCAGAGTATGGATCAGTTACGTCAAGGTATAGGACTGCGAGCGTATGCCCAAAAAAATCCTAAACAAGAATATAAGCGTGAGTCCTTTGGTATGTTTGAAGCGCTACTTGATAATATCAAAACGGATACTATTCAGTATTTGAGTCACATCGAGTTGGCAAGTCAAGATGATATGCAAAGGATGGAGCAGCAGAGGCGAGATGAGCAAAAGCATCGACAGTATAAACATGCACAGGCATCCAGCCTTGACGAGGGAGCGGCTGAGCCGGAGGGTGATGCTGGGAGACGGCCATTGCTCAGACAGGGACCTAAGGTAGGTCGAAATGATCCCTGCCCATGTGGGTCTGGGAAAAAATTCAAGCAGTGTTGTGGTAAGATTTAGATCTATTAAGGAAGGAATTTTGAATGGCTACTGGTAAGCCAGATCTACCCAAGTTATACCCAGTAGGCGGATTTAAACTTGGTACAACTAGCGCAGGTATTAAAACCCCCGGTCGTCCTGATTTAGTTGTTATGGAGACTATCCAAGGGTCTTCTGTTGCGGCCATCTTCACCAAAAATTCTTTTTGTGCAGCTCCGGTGATTGTTTGCAAAGAACGGTTATCCCGAAGTCAACCTAGATACTTTGTTACAAATACAGGGAACGCCAATGCCGGTACTGGAGAGCAAGGATTGCTTGATGCCACCTCTACTTGTAGTAGCTTGGCGTCACTGGCAGGAGTTGAGATAGATGCAGTGCTTCCATTTTCTACGGGCGTGATTGGTGAATTAATGCCAATGGAAAAGATCCGTGCAGCGTTACCCGATGCCTTTAATAACTTGAATGAGTCTGGTTGGGAGGAAGCGGCCAGAGGAATACTTACAACTGACACCCGCCCAAAAGGAAGTAGCGTGAGGTTTGGAGATGATAATCTGATTACTATTACCGGGATTGCAAAGGGATCGGGAATGATCAAGCCAAATATGGCAACTATGCTAGGCTATGTCGCGACAGATGCATCAGTTGATCAGGAATTACTTCATAGTGCATTAGTCAGAGCAAATGAGCGATCTTTCAATCGGATTACAGTCGATAGTGATACCTCCACTAATGACTCAGTAGTTCTAGTTGCTACGGGAACAAGTGGAATTACTATTGATGAGAACTCATTCGAAGAGTTTGTTGAGCATTTGACTAATACTTTTATCAATTTAGCTCAATCTATCATCCGAGATGCTGAGGGCGCTACGAAGTTTGTGGCAGTAGTTGTAGATACCGCCCGAAGTCGATCTGAGGCATTGGGTATTGCTTATTCAGTAGCTGAGTCACCTTTGGTCAAAACAGCGCTATCTGCATCTGATCCAAATTGGGGTCGAATTTTAGCGGCGATTGGTCGATCCGGTGTCGAGGATTTGGATGTGAATGATGTACAAATCCTCCTGAATTCTGTGCTTATTGCCGATCACGGCGCGAAAGCAAATAGTTATAGTGAGGAATCTGGTCAAATGGCGATGCAACCGGAGGATATTGAGATACGCATTTGTCTTAATCGGGGAAATGTTAGTGAAACTGTTTGGACTAGTGATTTAACTTATGAATATGTTCGTATCAATGCAGAGTATCGCACTTAAGGTTCTACTGATTATATGAAAAGAGTTCACGTTGTCGCAGCGGTAATTTATGAACCTCAAAATAGAGTTATTAACAATGCTGAAGCGGGCTTCGTTGGAAGGGTTCTAATTTCTTGTCGTCCCACTCATGTTCATAAAGGTGGCTTTTGGGAGTTTCCAGGAGGTAAGCTCGAGATTGGCGAGAATGCGAGAGCTGGACTGGTCCGCGAACTATACGAGGAGTTAGATATTGAGGTGACTGAGGCTACTCCATTTATACAGATAAGCCATGACTATCCAGATAAAAAAGTATTTCTAGATGTATGGATTGTGAGTTCTTTCACAGGTGAAGCGAGGGGTGTTGAAGGGCAAAAAATTAGTTGGGTGGCTTTGAATGAGATTAGTAATTACTCTTTCCCTGAAGCTAATCAATCTATCTTAGACAAGCTATTGAGCTAACTCAGATGATTATGAGTACTCATCTTCGTCATTAAATTCGAATTCATCCAAGGCAGTCTCACCTGCGATTTTAAAACTCTCAGTTGCCCAGTCCCCAAAATCAATTTTTTGACATCTATCCGAGCAAAAAGGGCGAAACTGTTGATCGGAGGTCCAACTTACCTCGATGTTACATGTTGGACACTTTATCTTCATAGTGAATTCTTAGTCTGAAAAGATTGAGCTAATGTTAGGAATTTTTCGTGCAGTTGATTGATTCTAAGGGAAATCATGGCTTTTTCACCTGAATTATCAAAAATCCAATCAGCCTTACTTATTTTCTGTTTCCGAGACATTTGGCTGTCAATAATTCGTTGGATTTGATTAGCATTATTGGCATCTCTTGTCCCTGCTCTCTCTAATTGTAATTCAATAGGAAGGTCTATCAAGAGAGTAGTATCAACGAGTTCATGCTGATCCGTTTCTAAAAGTAGTGGGGATTCTAGTATCACATAGGGGCTGTCTGCATCATTCAGACGCTCCACTATCCAATCGCGAATTATTGGATGTAGTAATTCTTCAAGCCATTGCTTGTTACTAGCATTGTTGAAAATAATCTCTCTTAAAGCGGCACGATCTAACGAACCATCAGAGAGTATAATCTGGTCTCCGAATTGGCTGGCAATTTTTGATAGTGCTGGCTTACCAGGTTCAACAACTGCTCGAGAGCCTTCATCTGCATTTACTATGCAAATACCAAGATTTTTGAATTCAGCAGCAACAGTACTTTTTCCCGTCCCAATTCCGCCGGTAAGTCCTAAAATTAAACGTCTATTTTCCAAAAATCGAATTCCTGTTTGTTTTTTCTCATTTAAAAGTCATTGAACAGTGAGGTGTACCATAACAAAATAGAATCACCCCAAATCATAGCGAGCCATCCAGAGATCGCGAGAAATGGCCCAAAAGGTAGTTGTGAATTTCGACTTTTAAGTCCCAAAATAATAGCGGAAATTCCGACTAATGCACCTAGACCGCTTGATATAAGCACTATTAATGGTAGCATTTTCCAGCCAAGCCAAGCCCCCAGAGCAGCTGTTAACTTAAAATCCCCATATCCCATTCCATCCCTGCCAGTGATCAACTTAAAGATCCAATAAATAGACCAAAGGCTCAGGTATCCGGCAGAGGCCCCTATAATAGACTCTATGAGTGGTACAAATATGCCTTGTGTATTAGCTAACATACCTATCCACATTAAAGGCAATGTTATTTGATCCGGAAGTAGCTTTTCTCTGAAGTCAATTCCAGCAAGCGCTATTAAACTAATTGAAAAAATAATAGCTAACAATCCATCGATGCTTAATCCAAATTGAAGAACTGTAAGTGTTAATATGATGCCAGTGAGGAGTTCAATAATCGGATACTGAGGAGAGATTTTGGATGAGCAATAACGGCAGTTGCCTCTCAGCATTAAATAGCTTGCAACCGGAATATTATGCTTCAGCTTAATTGGATGGCCGCAATCTCTGCACTTTGAATTTGGCCACATCAAAGTATCAGTTTGGTTTGATTCTTTTGAGGATTTAATACTTAAGAGAGTTTTGGCCTCAGTCCTCCAGCGAGTATAAAGTTGATTGGGTAGACGAAAGATCACAACATTTAAAAAGCTACCAACGATTAATCCGATGCAAAAAAGCGTTACAAAGATAATAGGCACAGTTGGATCACCAAACAATAATTCATTCATGTTTGTGATATTTTTGGATAATATGATTAGAGATTTCACTATTTAAAGAGGATAACATTGGTTTTCTCTAATATTAATTCATTAAACGCATGGATAAATCAACGGCGTTTACATGTTTTGTAAGACTCCCAGAGGAAATATAGTTCACTGCATACTTAGTATAGGCTTTTATTGACTCTTCAGTGATGTTTCCAGAAACTTCGATTTTTGTATTACCAAAGTTAATATTTCTAAGAGCTTCAAGTTCCTCTTTGGCAAAATTATCCACCATAACTACGTCTGCATGAGCATCAAGAGCCTCATTTAATTCGGTTAGATTTTCAACTTCAACTTCGATTATCTTATCAGGACAAATCTCCCGGGCCTTTGAAACTGCCAAAGTAATCCCTCCACATGCAGCGATATGATTTTCCTTGATAAGAAAAGCATCATATAATCCGACTCGATGGTTGTCACATCCACCAACTGCTACAGCATACTTTTGTGCTAGGCGAAGGCCAGGAACGGTTTTTCGAGTATCCAATATTTTTATATCGGTATTTTTAGTGAAGTTAGCAAAGCGATTAGCCATTGTAGCGGTGCCTGAGAGGAGCTGAAGAAAATTTAATGCTGTCCGCTCTCCAGAAAGTAAGGTGCGTGTATTACCTGTCACTGTAAATAGAGGCTGATTTGGCTCTACCTTGTCCCCATCCCTAACAAACCAATGGATTTTGGTGTCAGGATCGAGCTGCTTAAATACCTCTTGGACCCAAGCACAGCCGCAGATCACCGCATTTTCTCGGCAAAGCACTTCTGCTTTCGACTTCTGTTGTTTAGGAATTAACATTGCGGTAACGTCTCCACAGCCAATATCTTCCTCAAGTGCACGAGCAACACATGCTGGTATGTCTGCCAAAGTAGTTTTTAAAAGTTTATTCAAGTTAATGATATCCGTTAATTTGATAGTCGAGATGATAGCATTTATTGGATGTTTGGCTTTAATCTCGTGATCTGTTTCAATAATCGGTCTCAGTCAGAAATAGGGAGATAAAACGCATATGTATGTCGATCAGGGCTGGTTGTCGATAGCTGAGGCCGTGCTTTCACCAAATTCAGATCCGAGATCAGATGAATCTGCAGTAAGTCTTTTAGTTATACACAATATTAGCTTACCACCGGGTCAATTTGGAGGTGGTCATATCAATGAATTATTTTGTAATACCCTGAGCGCTGAGAAACATCCATATTTTGCAAAGATTTCTAATCTCAAAGTATCCGCCCATTTACTAATTGATCGACATGGATACGTGACTCAATTCGTCCCCTTTAATAAAATAGCTTGGCATGCGGGAGTATCACAATTTGAGGGTCTTGCTAATTGCAATGACTACAGCATTGGCATTGAATTAGAGGGGACTGACAATGATCCATATACAGATGTACAGTATGCTTGTTTAGGAAAAATAGCTCGATTACTCATGTCTATTTATCCAGAAATTACAGAGCGGCGAATTGTAGGTCATAGCGAGATAGCGCCCGATAGAAAAACTGATCCTGGATCGGCCTTTGACTGGCCTTACTTTAAATCACTTTTAGTTGACTGAGCTGTTCTCTCACTCCAAGGTGCTACTTTGATCAGTAGAATCATCCCAGGGACAGCGATCAAAGTGCACAGGTAAAAAAAGTTCTCCCAACCTATGCTCTCAACGATCACGCCTGTGGTAGCGCTCGCTATAGTCCGAGGTACTGCGGTCAATGCAGTGAACAAAGCAAATTGAGTTGCCGCAAATGCGGGATTTGTCGTGCGTGCTATAAAAGCTACAAATGCTGCAGTTCCCAGACCAACTCCAAGATACTCAAAACCGATAACTAGACCCAAAAGCCACAACCCCTCTCCAATTCGAGCTAGTAAGGCAAAGCCGAGGATAGAAACTATTTGAACAAAACCAAACAACCATAACGCACGATTGATACCAATTTTTAGCATTAGAATCCCACCCGCGATTCCACCGATTATCATTGGCCATAGGGCCGCATTTTTGGCAACAAATCCTATCTCGGTTTTGCTGTAACCCATATCAAGATAAAACGGCGTCGCAAGTGCCGTAGCCATACTATCGCCAAGTTTATAAAGCAGCATAAATATCAGAATAAGAAATGCCTGTTGAACTCCTTGCCTTGAAAAGAAATCATCAAAAGGATCAATTATGGCGGCTTTTAATGTGGTTGGTTGCTTATGTTTAGAAGTAGGTTCGCTGACAGATAGAGTGAGCAGAAGTCCTACCAAGACAAAAGCGGATGTGACTATGAAAACGGTATCCCAAGGAAGAAAATCTGACAGAATTAAAGAAAGCGACCCCGGAACCAATCCAGCTACTCTGTATGCATTGACATGAACTGAATTGCCTAAACCTAATTCTTGGTCAGGAAGTATTTGCCTGCGGTAGGCATCCAAGACAATATCTTGTGTTGCACTAAGGAATGCAATCCCAAGACATAGCCAAGCGATATACCAAAGATGGATTAGAGGATCGAGAAATCCAAGCATCGCAATTGTAATTAGTAACAGCAATTGTGTGCTGAGCATCCAGCTCCTGCGTAATCCTGGCCTGTAAAACAAAAAAGGTAGTGAGTAGCGATCGAGTAATGGTGACCATAAAAACTTCCAAACATAGGGCAAACCGATTAATGAAAATAAACCTATCTCTTTTAATCCAACTCCTTCAGTTCTTAACCACGCTGGCACTAAGGAAATTAACACATATAGCGGCATACCCGACGCAAAGCCGGTAAATATGCATATCAGCATCCTTCGATTAAGGATCGATTGGCCCAAGTTAGGAGAATCCATTTATTGTCTCATTGGTTTAAAACTATAAAGAAATGATTAATTTCAGTCTTATGGTTGCCATTGATATTCTTTAAGATTAATTCTTGTCTTTGTAAAGGTAATTCCTTCATTTAAAAGCCTTTGTTTTTGTTCTAGAGAGGATTTACTATCTTCGGATACGATTATCTTTCCTGATGCCGAAATAACTCTATGCCATGGCAGTTGAGTGTCCTTTGGCAACTTATTAAGAGTCTGGCCAACGACTCTGGCATATCCGGGCAATCCAGCAAGGTTTGCAACTTGACCATAAGTTGCGATATATCCCTTTGGAATCTCTTTAACAATAGTAAAGATCCTCTGACACAAGGTTAAGTCATCCATAATCTTTAGGTTACGCTATTCAGCTGCCTGTTGAAATAGGGCAAACTACCCCAATAAAAAGATACATAAATCAATAAAGGATCTTCGATGCGTTATTTATTGCTCTTATTTATTACTATGCCAGTACTAGAGATGTGGGTACTTATCAACGTAGGCAGTCAGATTGGTGCCTTTGCCACTATAGCTTTAGTAATTCTAACTGCATTAATCGGTGTGGGCTTATTGCGTGAGCAAGGTTTTGAGACGCTGTTACGTGGACGCCAAAAATTGCAGTCCGGAGAGCTGCCCACTGGTGAAATAGCAGAGGGTTTAATTCTAGCGGTATCAGGTGCTTTATTATTGACTCCCGGATTTATAACAGATGTGCTTGGCTTTTTAGGATTAGCAAGGCCAACTCGTATGATATTGGCAACGAAATTGATGGAAAAAATCATCCTAAAAGGGTGGCATCAATCAAATTTTCGAGAAGCAAGTCAAGAAAGTTTTGGTGAAAAAAGTATTCATGAATCTGCAGATATTATTGACGGAGAATCTTGGGAACGTAAAGATTTAGAGTAACTTTTTCCATTGTTAAAAAAATAGTTGATTACCCTTGAAAAATAATAGGCTCGCCACAATATATCTTATAATTGTGAAGAATCCCCCTCGCAAGATGGTTTGACAACTGCTAAAAGATTAATTGGAGAAAACATTATGAAAATTCGCCCATTACACGATCGAGTTATCGTTCGTCGCGAAGAAGAAGAACAAACTACTGCAGGCGGAATTTTATTGCCTGGTTCTGCTCAAGAAAAACCAAACCAGGGTCAGGTAGTGGCCGTGGGTAGCGGACGCATTCTAGATAACGGTGATGTGAGACCAGTGGATGTAAAGGTTGGAGATACCGTCGTGTTTGGTCAGTATGCAGGAAATGACAAAATTGATGTCGATGGTGAAGAATTGATTATTCTTAGTGAGAATGACATTAAAGCCGTTGTAGAAGGTTAAAACTAACAAAATTTGGAAGGAATAAGATCATGGCAGCTAAAGAAGTAAAGTTCGGAAACAGTGCACGTCAGGGAATGCTAAATGGCGTCAACGTGTTGGCTGATGCAGTTAAGGTAACTCTCGGTCCAAAGGGTAGGAATGTGGTTCTCGATAAGTCTTTCGGAGCACCTACTGTAACCAAAGACGGGGTCTCTGTTGCAAAAGAAATTGAACTAAAGGATAAGTTCGAGAATATGGGTGCTCAAATGGTTAAGGAAGTTGCGTCAAAAGCATCTGATGATGCAGGTGATGGAACTACTACAGCAACCGTTCTTGCTCAAACTATCGTCAATGAAGGTTTAAAATCGGTGGCCGCTGGTATGAATCCAATGGATTTAAAGAGAGGCATCGACAAGGCAGTAGTAGCTGCTACTGCTGAAATTGCTGCGATTGCAAAACCTTGCGCTGATAATAAGGAGATTGCCCAAGTGGGAACTATCTCGGCTAATAGTGACACCCTTATAGGAGATATTATTGCAGAGGCGATGGGCAAAGTTGGCAAGGAAGGTGTTATTACCGTGGAAGAGGGTAGTGGATTAGAAAACGAACTGGATATTGTCGAAGGGATGCAGTTCGATAGAGGTTACCTTTCACCTTATTTCATAAATAATCAAGAAAGCATGAGCACGGACCAAGACAGTCCTCTCATCCTGCTTGCTGATAAGAAAATTTCTAACATTCGAGAGTTGTTGCCACTGCTTGAAGCAGTGGCTAAGGCAGGAAAACCTTTACTTATAATTGCTGAGGATGTTGAAGGTGAAGCCTTGGCTACTTTGGTTGTTAACAATCTTAGAGGTATTGTCAAAGTTTCAGCCTGTAAAGCGCCTGGTTTCGGTGATCGCAGAAAAGCTATGCTTGAGGATATTGCGATACTTACGGGTGGTACTGTAATTTCAGAAGAGGTGGGTCTAGATCTTGAAGGAGCCACAATTGAACATTTAGGTACGGCGAAGCGCGTAAGTATGACCAAAGAAAATACTACTATCGTTGACGGAGCGGGAGAAGGTAATTCAATAGAAGCCCGGGTAAAACAGATTCGAGCGCAGATTGAAGAGACAAGTTCTGATTATGATCGCGAGAAACTTCAAGAGCGTGTGGCTAAATTAGCAGGTGGTGTTGCAGTAATCA
>Ga0257110_1000581_pt1 | contig 17361 bp, 14 predicted proteins | sample LP_taG_7_FD_190184 | JGI IMG/M metagenome (GOLD analysis project Ga0257110, IMG submission 190184) | Marine microbial communities from Northeast Subartic Pacific Ocean, Canada - LP_J_2015_P26_10m | ecosystem: Environmental > Aquatic > Marine > Oceanic | place: Canada: Northeast Subartic Pacific...
ACTGTTTTATTCAACTTACCAAATAATTGAAATCCTTTTTCTATATAATCGGGTTCTCTTGTTTCATTCATTTATAATGCTAATATATTATAAATGGATATTTTATTCAATTTACCCTAGTATAGAATACACAATTACAAGTTCTCCATGGCGGTTTTCTTTCCGTGACATTCTCGGCACAAAGCAACTAAATTATCTACATGATTACTTCCACCATGTTCCAATCGAACAACATGATCGACTTCAAACCAAGCACTTAGCTGTGTCTTACAATCGTCGCACGACCAATTTTGCCTAGACGCAACGAATTTTTTCTTCGTTTCACTTACAGACCTTTTTGTCCCTGTTTTTCCTGAATTCATCATGCGTTGTCCTCCTCTGGATTCTTCAATATTGTTCATAGGAATAATCGGTTTGGTAGAATCATCTTGAAAATATGAATGCTTCGTAGTGAAATCAAGTATAGGGGATATCATGCTTGTTGTACTTTTGTCTACAGGTAGATATTTGATATAATCATTTGATGTAACTAACATTTCACGTGCTCTAAGAGGATTGTGTTTTACAATGTAATAGAAAAATAGCGCACCTAACGCAACACCTGCCATTTGGTAATATTTTTTCCAAGTCATCATTATCTTTATGTATTTACCATCGGTGTAGATGTTTGCTATGATAAATCCAGCGATGAATAATATAACTAATTCTATTCTCATTTAACATATCATTAGATTTAATTCACACGTATATTACTTGATTATTCACTATAATACCTATAAATCAACACGATTAGAAACAAAATGAATGCAAAATGAATGTATCTTGATTTGAGCCGAATATTATCTAAAAATGATATTTTCTTGGGTTTATATTGTTCTCTGTACATATCCAATGCTCTTGCTAAGGATACTTCTTCTTTTCCCAACATTACATTGTATTTATTATGTACAAAATGCATCCATCTCACCAAAGAATCGCGATTATCTAAATAAGGCGACACTGGATATTTGTCAAGTATTTCACTAAATTTATTTCCCATTTCTTCGTTTGGTATAAATAACGGCATATTTGTTAATAGTTCATAATATTTCTTTTTGGTCACTTCGTTCGGCGTTAATGGATAGAACTCTGCAATGGTATGCAAGAAAAACCAATAATGCGGTCCCCACGTATCTGCATCGAAATTCATAACTAACAATATATATAAAGATTACTTTTTTATACTACTAAGATAACCCAAATATTCTTTATTTTATGAGTTCAGATAATTATTGCAATAATTGTGGAAAAGACGGACATTCATATAGTCAATGCAAAATGCCTATTACTAGCGTGGGCGTTATTGCCTATCGTATCCAGAATAATAAAAAAGAATACTTGATGATACGTAGAAAAGATACGTTGGGATTTATTGATTTTATGAGGGGAAAATATTCAGTAAACAATAAGGACTATATTATGAATATGTTAAAACAAATGACAGAAGATGAAAAAACCAAACTGGATACATTGAGCTTTGATGAATTATGGATATCTGTTTGGGGAAGCAGCCGATTATCAAACCAATATAAGCAAGAAGAAAGTGTATCTAAAAACAAATTTCAATCCATGAAAGATGGTATTTATAACAAACAGTTGTTCTATAATTTGAATATATTAATTGAGGAAAGTAAACAATATACTTTGTGGAAGGAACCTGAATGGGGATTTCCAAAGGGGCGTCGCAATTTCCAAGAAAAAGATTTTGATTGTGCGTTGCGAGAATTCAAAGAAGAAACTGGTGTTCCTATTGAATATTTGCATAGTATTCAAAATATTTTCCCGTTTGAAGAAAATTTTACTGGTTCGAATTATAAATCCTACAAACATAAATATTACATTACTTATATTGATTACGAGAAAACCATTATGCCATACAAATATGATAAGTTGGAGGTAAGTAAAATAGAGTGGAAAACATTGGAACAATGCATTCAGTGTATTCGTCCTTACAATTTAGAGAAACAGCACATGTTGACAAATTTAGATAATATGCTCACTTATCATAAACCCGTATTATTTTATTAAAAAACAACAGAAATATATGTTCATTCTATATACATATATTTACAATTCATGCCAAGAAATACAAAAAAGGTAAAATCCAATGATTCTAAGCGTGTAACTAAAAAGAAGCAACCCATCGAAAAAATCGCAGATATTCAACCAATGAAAGTAAGCGAACGAAATTTGCTTGTTGATGCTGCTTTGAATGAAATTGCAACTACTTTGGAGGAACGCGCTAAACATGCAGAACAAAACGAAAAAGAAGCTAGGAAAAATAAAAGATGTCCTAAGGGTCAGCGTCGTAACAAAACAACCGGCGAATGTGTACCCATTGAGAAGAAACCACGTAAATTAGTTGAAGGATGTAACTACGAATATAAAATAACAACTCCTATCGAAATTGCTCGTGGAGTTGAATTGAAAAAAATGTCTATCAAAGAATTACGGGCTAAGTTGATTAGTATGCTAGGTATCGATGACCCAAAAACAGAAAGCGTTATGGGTGCACGACTTAAACCACAATTTATCAATTGGATTGTTTGTCTAGAAACAAAACGAGGGTTGCTGGAAGGCGAAAAAGAAGAGAAAAAAAACGACGAAGGTGAAGAAGGCGAAAAAGAAGAGAAAAAAACCGACGAAGATGAAGATGACGAAGGTGAAGATGACGAAGGTGAAGATGACGAAGGTGAAAATGACGAAGGTGAAAATGACGAAGATGACGAAGATGACGAAGATGACGAAGATGACGATGACGATGACGAAGAGGAAGAGGAAGAGGAAGATGATATAGATATTTCTGAAATGGATAATGTAGAACTTAACGACACAGAGAAAGAGTTATTATCAAAATTAGAATTATTGCCTGGAGAAGACGATGCGAATGATTACAATATAATTAATAAACAAAATGAAAGAACACTTTATGAGAACCCATTAGTAGATGACGATTATAATTTTTTGTATCCCAGTTTGAATGACGCTGATTTTAATGCGAAAATTGCTTCTAGAAAAGAATTCAATTCTATTCGTTATGACGGGACTATTAAAAACATAAAGGAACAAGCTGACCAAATGTGTGATCAAGCGTTCTCGTTAATGCCTCATCAAATGTTTGTGAAGAACTTTTTATCTTTTCAAACACCTTACAATGCTCTTCTATTGTATCACGGGCTAGGGACTGGTAAAACTTGTAGTGCGATTGGTGTTGCCGAAGAAATGCGAAATTATATGAAGCAAATCGGGTTGGAACAAAAAATTTATATTGTTGCTTCACCCAATGTTCAAAATAATTTCCGTATGCAATTATTCGATGAAAGAAAGTTGATGAAGATTGGCGACCAATGGAATTTACAGACATGTATTGGAAATGAGTTGCTGAAAGAAATCAATCCAACATCTATGAAGAACATTCCTAAGGATAAGATAGTTTCGCAAATGAATATTCTCATCAATGAACATTATCGATTTATTGGATACGGAGAACTTGGTAATTATATTCAACGCAAAATCAATATTGTCCAAGATGATTCTGAATCGGCACAACAAAAACGTATTCAAAAAATAAAAAGATATTTCAATAATCATTTATTTATTGTTGATGAATTTCATAATATTCGTATTTCAGATGACAACAAAGAAAAGAAGAAGACCGCTACTTTATTAATGGACGTGATTAAACATGCGGAGAACATTCGTTTACTTTTATTATCAGGTACGCCCATGTACAATAGTCACAAAGAGATTATTTGGACAGCAAATTTACTGAATATGGTAGATAAAAGAAGCACTATCAAAGAGAGTGAAGTGTTCGATTCACAAGGTAATTTCGTAGAAGGTTCAGAAGAGAAAGAAGGAGGTAAAGAACTGTTGCAGAGAAAACTTACGGGTTATGTTTCTTATGTAAGAGGAGAGAACCCATATACATTTCCTTATCGAATTTATCCTGATCAATTTGAAGCCGAAAATACGTTATTGGAAAAGGAATACCCCACATATCAGTTAAACGGGAAGGAAATCGAAGAAAAGATTGAGAACCTACCTATTTATATAAATAAAATGAACGATTATCAAGAGAAGGGGTATTTGGCTATATTAGAACATTTGAAACAGAAAACCACTTCGAATATCGACGAAAAATCATTCCCTGATTTCGACAATATGGAAAAATTCGGATATACTTTCTTACAACCATTGTTAGAGTCTTTGAATATTGTCTACCCTAATGAGGATCTTGAAGAACTATCGTTGGAGACCAAGTCTATTATACCCGAGAACCTTATCAAGAGTTATATAGGAAAAAATGGTTTAAGTGAAATAATGGATCATCAAAGTATTCAAAAAGATTACATGTTGCGCTATAATTTTGATTACAAATCTGATGTATTAGATAATTATGGTCGTGTCTTTCATCCAGAGAACTTACATAAATACAGTCATAAAATATCCAATATTGCGAATAAAGTAAAACAGTCTAAGGGAATTGTTATCGTATATTCACATTACATCGATGGAGGAGTTGTCCCTATGGCACTTGCCTTAGAAGAAATGGGGTTTACTCGATACGGGAGTGCACCATATACAAAACCCTTGTTGGCAACGTCAACTCCACCTATCCAACCAATAGATAGTCAACAAATGGTGAATAAGGAATCATTTGATGGTTCAAATGGAGAAATATTCCAACAGGCGAAATACGTGATGATTACCGGCGATAAACATTTTTCTCCTAACAACTTAGATGATCTGAAGTATGTTACCAATGAAAATAACAAAAATGGCGAATTGGTGAAAGTAGTTTTGATTACTCGCGCTGCGGCTGAAGGACTTGATTTTAAGAATATACGCCAAATTCATTTGATGGAACCTTGGTACAACATGAACAGAACGGAACAAATTACCGGAAGAGGAGTGCGCAATCTGAGCCACTGTAAATTACCGTTTGAAGAAAGAAATGTGGAAATTTATTATCATACAACGGATGCTGTTCAAGAAAACGAGGCGGCAGATATGTATGTATATCGATTTGCCGAGAAGAAAGCAAAGAAGATTGGCGAAATCACCCGTATTTTGAAAGAGCAATCTGTAGACTGTTTACTGAACATTGGTCAATCAAATTTCACAGTGGACAAATTATTAGCGATTACAGAGAACAAGGACGTAAAAGTAAACATTTCAAGTGGACATACGATCGAATTCCAAATTGGCGACAAACCGTATTCGAATGTATGTGATTATATGGATAATTGCGAATATACATGTTCTCGGGGTATCGACATTGACAACACAAATATTATTGATTCCACTTACAATGATAGTTTTATCAAAATGAATTACAATGAGATTATCAAACGTATACGAGAACTTTTCAAAGAAGAGCATTTTTACAGACGCGAAACATTATTTAATTCAGTGAATATTCGTAAGAAATACCCAGATGAAGAGATTGATTTCGCATTAACGCGTTTTATACAAAATAAACATGATTATTTGATCGACAAATACGGACGCAGAGGATATTTGGTAAATAAAGAGAATGTATATGCATTCCAACCAGTAGAAATGAATGACGAGAACGCAAGTATATATGAAAGGAGTGTTCCTGTTAGTTATAAACGTAATTCAATGCAAGTAGAAATTCCTTCTAGACAACCAAGTAAAGTGCAAATGATTATAGAGAATGAACTTGACCAAGTGGAAACATTTCATAGTATTTCAAATAAAGTGATTGCCAATGTAAAATCCTCATTTACTATGAAAGACGCATTATTAACACAAGGTTCTCATGACTGGTATAAACATGTAGGCAACGTAATGAATATTCTTATGAAGAACCATGACATAACTGAATCTGAAATCACAGAATATTTAGTCTACCATAGTTTAGATACAATGCGATTGAAAGATAAATTAGTGCTTGTACAAAGTTTATATGGAAATAAACCAGACTATGAAGAAGATAACAACGAAATCATGAGTTATATTGAACAATATTTCGAAGAAAGGATCATTACTACAAGTAGCGATGAGACTGGTATATTGTTATTTCGTACATTTGGTGATTCGTCGACATATATTGTTTATCAACAAGACAAATTGAATACTTTGTTATGGAATCAAGTGGAAGACGACGATTTAGAAGACTACAAAGAAAGTATTATTTCCAAGTTTATCACACCTAAAAGCAGTTATAACAAAATGGTGGGTTTTATGTTTTTGTCAAAGAACGACAATATTGAATTTAAAATGAAGGATTTCTCTGAAAAGAAAAACATAGTTGGTATCTTTTGTGAATCAAAAGGAAAAGCAGATATTATAAAACGCATAAATTCTATATTACCGAGTCGTGTATACACTGATAAAAATATCATGCAGACAATCGATATAGAAGAAATTAAAAACAATAAGAAAACCGTCAAAACGAAATCAAATGGTATATTTAAAACAGGGTTGTGCGCCATTACTGAGATATTGTTACGTCATATGGATAAACACAAGAAAGATAATAAGAAATGGTTTTTCAGTAAAGAAGAAGCAATCATTAATAATTTGATTGGAATAAAAAAGTAAATAAGAAAAATTGAATTAGATACTTGATACGAATTAAAATATATAAAAGTTTCTATTTATATATTAGTGATGGAAACCAAAAAATATCAAGAACGTAAACTGCGCACAGATGTATATACAAAGTCTATGCTTACCAAAAAAATATCATTGAACATGAACCAAATTGGTAAAAATATCAAACCCAATTTAGAAAAGTCAATATCTAATTCGATTCAGGGTAAGTGCAGTCCAGAGGGATTTATCAAACCAGATTCGGTTCGCGTAAACAGTTATTCAAGTGGTGTAGTAGAAAATGAGAAAATTAATTTTGATACGATATATGAATGTATGATTTGTCACCCCGTAGAAGGTATGATTATTGAATGCACAACCAAGACAATTACCAAAGCAGGTATTCACGGTCAAGTTGTAGATGACACTGGTAATGTCCCTATACACGTGTTTATCGCTCGTGACCATTTTCACAACGATAAACGGTTCAATAATGTAGAAGAAAACCAGAAAATACTTGTACGCGTAATTGGCAGCCGTTTTGAACTGAACGACCCGTATATTGTGTGTATGGGTGAATTGGTGAATGAAAAATAAGTAATAAAATATTTGTGATATGAAAAATATTTTTTTATTATAGTAATGGTTTGGTTACCTTATGATATATGGAAATATATAGCATCATTTTCAGACGATATTGAGGTTCGCAGAGATTTTGATGTATATAACCAAGTTAAAATACCTCGCAAATTAACAAAGATGTATACTATTTTACCTGGTATAGCACCTGACGGCACGATACGGTGTATTTTACCAAACCAGTTGAAGTCACATGAAAGGAAAGATAATAATATAGATGATGATACGTTAGACTTACGCGTTCAAATTTTCGACGACTATGTCGAATATCATTACAAATATTACATTTTTGGTAAATTTCCGGAGAATATGCATAATCGTCATGGCGAATTAAATATGGTATTGGAAGTATATTGTTGGCAATATTACGAATTTATATATATACGATATTAAATAAAAACCATATAAACTGTATTGCGTGTATATATGTAATCATGACCAGCGATAATACATATTCTTCCGATGAACTAGACCATATAAAACATAGTATAGAGATTATGAACAAAGAAGACCAAATTGAAATATTGAAACTTCTCTCCAAACATCTTTGTAAATTGAACGAAAACAAGAGTGGAGTATTTATAAACATGTCATTTTTATCAAATGATGTACTAGACGAACTAAAAACTTATATTGCATATACACAAGAAAAAACGACCAATTTGGCAACTATGGAATTCCAAAAAGACGAGTTCAAAAAATCATTACTTAATGAAAAAGAAGATAAAGACAACACCATAGTATCATATAGCTCTATACAATCTTGAAAGAAATTATGACTGCTATAGGAAATTCAGTATTTTATTGTTTTCATAAAAACAATAATGTAAAAGACACAATACAAAATTTACAGCAATACATGTATAAAAAAGATATAGCAACAACCTCAGTTCATAATGATATTCCTATTCAAGAAACTAACGATAAAAGTCAAGAAATACGAAAATCAGTAAATAATGTGAAAATAACAACTCCTCGTGATTATTTCATCCCTACACAAAAAGACTCGTTATTTTGGTGTTTATATGTTGCTATGTATGCACAAGGTGAATATGAGGCAATCCATCGGAATTATGGTTTGAAGAAAATGGAATTAAATCAGACTATATTGGATTATTTGACAGACAAGACCCATCTTTTGAAAGAAGTGAATCATAAGTTTACTAAGGTGGCCATGACTGAATTGCTTACCGACCTTTCTATTAACCAACAGTCAACTTCATTGGTAAACATATATGCTTATTTGTGCTTCTATAAGATGAACGTATATGTGATTAATAAAGAAAAACAAAGTTATTTGCCATTTATTTTTGATAGCGAGTTGCCTACTTATTTTATTTACGTTGATGGATTCAAACAATATAAATTACAAATAGAACCGGTTTCATCGAGTCATATTGAAAATTTGAAGAATAATTTTGTTTGTTTAGAAGGAATCCGTAAATCGTTGAAAAGTCCTTCTGCTTATAAACTTGCGGATTTAACAATTCTTATGGAGAAACTGAAATTGTCTGCGTCTGGCATGAAAAAGAATGACATGTATGAAACTATTTTGGAAACGATTCATTGGTAATATACAAAATTGATTACATGAAAATAATATATGATTTTACTATATAAGATTCTATATTATGGACTCAATAACACAAAATGCCGGTAACAACATGCGTGAAAAGAAAGAAGAATTCCATAGAATCGCATCTCTCTATTTAGAAAGCAACCCTTTATTGTCTACAAATAACAAAATGAGCGAATTGGAAATCCGTTTTGGCACAAACCCTCGTATCAGAAAACCCATTACAAAAACCAATTATGATAATGTAATTAAACAATTATATTCGTGTGGTTTCAAAACGGAAAACAATAATGGAAATCAAATGTTACGCATTCAGAACGAATATACGGATCCTCGTACAGGGCAAACGAAGATGTCTAATATTCGCGCTGAAATAGTAGGAACCGACTTAATTCAACAATATTGCGAAACGAACGATATTCAGAAATTAGTGAATATGCCTTCCAATGTGTTCAATAAAATTAAGTTCACTCGCAAATCGTTTCCAAAAGATAAGCAAGACAAGTTTATTCAAAAATTAGATATGGAAGATTTCAACTTTCGCGTTTCTTTCCAAGAAGAACAAGACTTTAATATTCATAGCAACATTGCAAGAAATATTATGTCGAAGTGGGTGGACTCCAAGAAAATATTCCGTTCATTGAATCGCGTTCGCTTCTATCACGAAACATATCCTATATTTGGGGATTTGACTATTGTAAAGTCATCCAAAGTGAATAATCGTGTGCCTATTCCTCAATACAATATTCAAGATGCGGGTGTATTTACCAATATAGAGCATTACGAAATCGAATTGGAAGTAGACAATGCTCGTGTTGGCTCTGGAACTGAATTTGATAATGCTGAAAAATTGCTTGCTGAATTACGTAAAGTGATTCGTATTGTGTTATCGGGAATCCAGGATACCAAATATCCAGTTTCATATAGCGAACAAGACGAAGTAATGAAGTCTTATATGGAAATGCTACATGGCGAAGAATACGAATATAAGCGCGTATTACCCAAACATTTCGTAGGTCCAAGTTCTTATACGCTGCAATTATCGAATATTATTGAACCAGACAATGAAAATTCTCATAATACCATATTGAAAGATTATACTGTAACAGACAAAGCTGATGGAGAGCGACGTTTACTATATGTGCATAAGAGCGGAAAGATTTATATGATTGATACGAACATGCGCGTTATCTTTACCGGTTCCAAGACGACAAAAACGCCTTTGTTTGATAGTTTATTGGATGGCGAATTTATAAAATACGACAAAAATAGACAAATTGTTAATCTGTATGCGGCTTTTGATATGTATTATATTAACGGTAAATCAGTTAGACATCATCCGTTTATGATGCGCAATGAAGAAGGGTCTTCTGGTAAATCTCGTATGAATTTGCTGGTAACTTACGTAGAAGAACTGGACGCAGTCTCTATTTTGGATAAAGCACAAGATAAAGAAGTGAAACCTAAAAATAAGACTGTTACGTCTGGTATCCGCATCCAAGTAAAAGAATTTGAACATAGCACCGACGATAAAACCATATTCAAGGCGTGTTCTAATATTTTATCTAAGGTAAAAGACGATAATTATGAATATGAAACTGATGGATTAATCTTTACACCAGCGTTTTATCCAGTGGGAGCAGATAACGAAGCCGACAAACCATCCAACGCATTTAAGACTACTTGGAATTCGTCTTTCAAATGGAAACCCCCTCAATTTAATACGATTGATTTCCTTGTTTCCGTAGAAAAAACAGAGACAGGGAAAGATAAAGTTTCGAATATTTATCAAGACGGAGTAAGTATGGATACAAATACCAATATTATCCAATATAAAACATTAACTCTTCGTTGTGGTTACGATGAACGCAAACACGGTTTCTTGAACCCTTGTCAAGATATATTAAATGACGATCTTCATAATTCTTATGATGTAGACAGTAATGACGATTACAAACCGGTTCCTTTCGTTCCCACGCATCCTTACGATGAAAATGCGCATGTATGCAATGTAATTCTAAAGAAACAAGGTGATAACAGTGTGTTATTATCTGAGGAAGGTGAATATTTTGAAGAAGACATGATTGTAGAGTTCAAATACGTACAAGAAAATAAAGACGATTGGAAATGGGTTCCTCTACGTGTAAGATATGATAAGACAGCCGAACTGAAAGCGGGATTGAAAAATTACGGTAATGCTTATCATGTTGCTAATAGCAACTGGCGGTCTATTCACCATCCTATTACAGAAGAAATGATTGGGACTGGCGAGGACATTCCAGAATACATAGAAGAGAATGATGTGTATTACAGTCGTTCCAATCAACAAACCAGCACACAAGGGTTGCGTGATTTCCATAACTTAGTGGTTAAACGTTCACTCATTACAGGAGTATCTAATCGTGGAGATACCTTGATAGACTATGCTGTGGGGAAAGCAGGTGACCTATCTAAGTGGTCCAAGTCGAAACTGAAGTTTGTATTTGGCGTGGATATTTCACGAGACAATATTTATAATCGCATTGATGGTGCGTGTGCTCGTTATTTGAATTTGATGAAGAAATACAAGAGTAGTAGGATGCGAGCGATGTTCTTGCGCGGAACTAGCGGAGCAAACATTAGAAACGGCACTGCATTTGAAACAGACAAAGATAAGCAGATTGCGAAAGCGCTATTTGGAAATGGACCGAAAGATTTGCAACTTCTCGGGAAAGGAGTATACAACCAATATGGTATAGGTGAACAGGGATTTCAAATTAGTTCTTGTCAGTTCGCTATGCATTATTTCTTCGAAAACAAGGACACATTGTATGAATTTATACGTAATCTAAGTGAATGCACGAAAGTTGATGGATATTTCATAGGAACTTGTTACGATGGCCGCACAGTATTTAATATGTTGAAAAATAAAGAAGAAGGTGAAAGTATTCCTATTATGAAAGACGGCAGAAAGATTTATGAAATTACTAAGATGTATAGTAAAACTGGTTTCCCCGACGACGAACAGAGTCTGGGTTATAATATTGGCATTTACCAAGAAAGTATTAACAAAACATTTGTTGAATATTTGGTCAATTTCGAATATTTCATTCGTGAAATGGAAAACTACGGATTCGTAGTAGTGCCAACAGAAGATGCTGCTCATATTAATCTACCAAGTGGAACAGGTATGTTTTCTGATTTATTTAAACAAATGGAAGACGATATTGAAAAGAATCCGAATATGAAGAATGATGTTGGACAAGCATTACATATGACACCCGAAGAGAAACGTATATCGTTCATGAACCGGTATTTTGTATTCAAGAAAGTAAGAAATGTAAATATGACCAATAAAGAAACGGTGGATACTGAAATGATTCATACACAAATTGAGGAATTAGAAAGCAAAGAAAATGATGAGAAACAAACAAAACCCGTTACCAAAGAAAAAGAAAGCGCAGACGAACCCAAATCAACTGTGCAACCAAAAAAAATAAGAAAGAATAAGAAAAAAGTGGTTATAGAAAAAAATAACCCATAAGGAAACAATATAAAAATAATTACTCTGTATTATTAGCGAGAATAATTATTTGACTGATGACATATTATCAGTTACCAAGAAATAATTTTTTTACTTACAAATATATTGATTACATTGAAAAACACAATCCACCCGCATCTATTATATCGCCATCACAAAGCGATTATTTATATGAAATCAAAAAACACATCGGTCTTATTGAAAAAGATTGGGACATATTCAAAAAATATACAAACCCATATGAATACATACATACGAATATTCCTCATAAAAATAAATACGTTGCGACGTGTAACCCTTTGTCCCGGTCTTATTTCAAAATGATTGAAATTATGAAAATATTCAAATTGGAGGCAAGTTCCAAACCGATTCGAAGTTTCCATTTGGCAGAAGGACCGGGTGGATTTATAGAAGCATTGTGTAAACAACGGAAGTGTCAATATGATAAGTATATTGGTATGACTATATTAGATGATAAACATGATCCGAACATCCCTGCATGGAAAAAAACGAGACATTTCCTTAACCAAAATAAAAATGTGATTATTGAAAATGGCGAAGATGGTACTGGCAACATTTTATCTATGGTTAATTTTAACTATTGTGCAACGAAATACGGGTCTTGTATGGATTTAATTACTGGAGATGGTGGTTTTGACTTTTCAAGTGATTTCAACAATCAGGAAAGTCACATTTCAAATCTGTTGTTTGCTCAAATGGCATTTGCATTGGTTATGCAAAAACAAGGAGGTTGTTTTATCTTGAAAATATTCGATTCTTTTATGCATCATACGGTAGATTTATTATATATATTGTCTTCTTTTTACGAAAAAGTAAGTATTGTGAAACCACATACCAGTCGGTATGCAAATTCAGAGAAATATGTTGTATGTAAAGGATTCATTTTTCCAAATAACCAAGTATTTTTACCTTTCTTATCTAGAGCATTTGAAAAGATGACCACCAAAAAAGAAGGTTTACATATACATCGGTTCTTGACTATACCCATTAATGCTCACTTTTTGAATAAATTGGAAGAATTGAACGCAATATTTGGACAACAACAAATCGAAAATATACATTATACCGTATCATTGATTGAAAACAAACATAAACAAGATAAAATAAACAACCTCATTAAAAACAATTTGCGCAAATGTGTAAATTGGTGTATGAAACATAACGTAGAGTATAATGTATTCGACGACTAATTATTCTTATTTGTTTTGTTAGTAGTTTTCTTTTTGGCAGACGCTTTTTCTTCTTTTTTTAACTTATTGTGATTGCAATGTATATACGTTGCTAATAAAACGTGTAAGCAATCTCTCATATATTTCTTTGTAATATAGTATGGGTCAAAATACTTACTATATTTATCACCAATGCATATTCTATCGTATACCCATTCTTGAATTTCAACCGGACTAGACGTATAGCGTAGTTCTTGTTGAATTGTTTCCAATGGGATGTCATAACTTTTGAAGTGTTCATACAAATGGTCTAGATTATCCAATAATGCATGTATTATGTTTTTTTTTGCGTTTGATTTCAAAATTTTCCTCACTACTTTTTTACGATTATCAAGACCACTACTATAATGGCGGTTATCGTATATACCAGGCAACTTTTTCAGTGATGATAATGTCATAGAATTCAAAAGGGTTTCTACCGATTTTCTATCTTGATAAACAGATGAGAATTTGATGGATAGATTATCACGTTCATCCAGAAAACTACATATATAATTTGTTACGTCCTGAGACAATGGCCTATCTTTGAAAATCGTTGCGTCGCTATAATTGTATTTGTATTGTGTTTTAAATAAATATCGTGATAAACCACATTTCAGTTCTTTTTGAACATGTTTTATCTTGTTGTGATATTCTTCACTCGACATAATGTGCTTTCGTATATCTTTTGAGACCAAATTTAATCGTGTAGTAATGTTTTTTTTGAAGTTTGTACAACTATATTTGAAACCATACGCATGTGGTTCTTGTAAATGATTATTTGTATAATTATCAATATCTTGACTCAATGAATACAAATCACTATATTCTGTTACTTTACTCTTCAGTATTTCATGATATGCATCCATTCTTGATATATTAATTAATACACATATATCAAGCTACTATTTTAAAGATCAATTTTATCCACCACGGATCTTTGTGTCTGTACATTTCTTATACACTCCGTCTTTACCAACACTTGGTGTTGATTTGTTAGGATAACCAATCTTGTCTTTGATGGTATATCCATTTGCAGGAACGCCATAAGCAAGTGCATTTGCAACATGTAATCCATAAGCAGTTCTGTATGAAGCAGCAGCATCCGTAATTGTATTGTACCTTCTTCTAGCAATTAAATCACTGGAAGACACTGCTCCTTGTTGAGCAAATTGATAATTATTTGGTTTGTAATGTAACACATTGTAACGAAGTTTATAACTTGCAACGTTCGGTGCTGTGTTGGTTTGGTATGTTCCAAATGTGAATCCTAGAGAAGTTGTCAAAATACTATCATTCAAAATAATCTTAGGTGCAACTGCTGTTACAGGCACAGTCCAGTCCACATTTTGGTCTCCCAATTCAGATGAAATTACTGGAGTAAGCAAATTAGTAGAGGCATCAATCGGGGTAGCGGTCAATTGTACTTTCTTTGTCAAACTATTCAACTCAATCTTCAATAAGGTATTTTTACTCTTATTTCCTGGTAGAGTGAAATAATGATAGTTATTTACCATTTCTCGCTGTAACAAATCATCAATATCATCTACATCATAATATCCAGCAGATACATCCACTGTGAATTGAATTTGACCATTATCCGATGAAATCCATTCATAATTGAAACTGGTATCCACAGATAATAAATATTTGTCACAATTCGTTTTACCGGCAGGACTGTATAAATTGTTTACAGATAAACCACTTCCAGGTGTGACAGAGGAATCTCCTTCGCGAATATAATTGTATTGGTTCTGTTTGAATGTTTTGCTACGACTGTTCAAATATTGGTCAGCATTTGTGTAATATTTAGACTTGTTGTTCGCTGGGTCGTAGTTCTTCTTTATCATTCCGCTGCTTCTTAGACGACTTAATGCGTGTGTCTGAGGTGTTCCAATTGCACATTGTGCATCACTAGAACCAGGAATCTCAGTTTTATTAGTTGTCTGGTTGATGTCTAGCGTATTGACTAAACCATTTTTGTTGGATGCTGTAGAATTTATAATGGACCCGTTTGGTGCATTTAGTAAATCAATTGATACAGAAGAGCGAGGATTGCAACTTGCAGCTTTTGATGCAATTTCACGACGATAAATCTTTAATGGTTGAGGAATAAATAAATTACGAGAACCCAGGATTTCGTCAGGTTGATTTTTTCTAATAGATGTAGTTATTTGTTCAAGAGTTTCTCCTTTCCATGACGGAAGAACGGAGATTGTATTTTTAGAAAATATCTCAGTCATTTAGTATAATATATAGTATTATATTATAATATAATTATGAAATTTCCCGTAAATATTCCCACTGCTATCTTGATTGCCTTAGTGGTATTCTACGCTTTCATCATTTTTTCTTATTTTACTAAAAATTTACAGGAAGGACTCGAGAACCAAGAATCCGAAGAAGAGGATTTAGAAGAATCCGAAGAAGTATCTGACACTTCTGTTGAAGAAACAGAAGAAGAAACTACCTTAGAGAAAATGACTCGCATTGAGAATGAGGTTACTGAACTTCAAGGCGAAATTGATAAACGCGATAAAGAACTCGATGAACTCAGAAAAGAAATTGAGATACCCACGTTGAAAACTGTTAAAAAGTAATTATAAACTTTAAAAAAACATAATAAACATATGTTCATTTACTTCATTAGATAAATGAACATTGCATTAAAGACAAATCAATATTCGATACATAATACGTATTTGCTGGAAAAGAAAAACAATGTTATCGTGGAAGGGACTTTTTCTAAGATATTGTTTTCGAACCAATTCTTTACTATGAATGGTGTGTATTTTTATTTGACGTTAGAAGAATTGGAGTTAAAAAATCATCTAAATGGGTTATTCTTACAATTTCATCCGTATCAAGAACATAATTTGCGTATTATACAAGAATTCGTTCGCATTGAATACAACATTTTAGATTACTACAGACGACAAAACCATTGTAATAAAAAAATATCGAATATCTTATCTAAGCAGCTGTATTCAGGATGTATGAAAATATATCGTGACCTTAGAAAAAATGCAAGCAAATTGCAACATCATGATAACTTATATTATGTTATCAAAATATCGGGAATATGGGAAACGGTAGATGAAGTCGGGTTGGCTATCAAACTTTTAATTGCTTCAAGACCTTAATTTTTAAAACGCCATTTTCATTCCACCCCCTCTTCTTCCCGCCTTGAATGGACGTGTTCCTTGTCTAAGATCATAGGGAATGTTTTCATTTGGATTATTTGGTTTTTCTGTGTCAAATGTTTTGACATTGACAAACCCATTTGCTTCATTAATCTCATATGTAAGGTTTTTGATGGTATGATGTCCAGACTTATCTGATTTTGATATGTATGCATCAAATTCTCTACGATTTACAATTTTTTTCAACCCATCTTTCAATTGTAAAATATTTTTATCCATAATAGGATAAAATTGCTTGTAGTCAAGTTTCAGTTTGTGTTTATCTACACGATTTTTTAGTGTATTATCTTCGTAACCCCACGCCCAAAAGTTAGGGAATCCCAATGTTTTTTCGAAATCGCTCCCAGTGATAGATACGATTCCACCTAAAGCAAATTTATATCCATAAAAATGTTTCACTGTTCCTGGCGTGGTAGTATATTTCAAAAAGTTTTTATTGTAAGGCATAGTATCTACATCATTGAATACCAAAGTTATATTTTTGTAGTGTTGAGGATACTTGTCTTTTACCATCAAAAATCCTATATTTTTCATCGCGCCTCGGTTAAAATCACGTTTATCTGTTTGATGAATATAGTATATTTTATA
>Ga0257110_1000582_pt1 | contig 17357 bp, 12 predicted proteins | sample LP_taG_7_FD_190184 | JGI IMG/M metagenome (GOLD analysis project Ga0257110, IMG submission 190184) | Marine microbial communities from Northeast Subartic Pacific Ocean, Canada - LP_J_2015_P26_10m | ecosystem: Environmental > Aquatic > Marine > Oceanic | place: Canada: Northeast Subartic Pacific...
TTTTGCTTTATCTTTCCAATAATTGTCATTTAGTTCATCATGTAATAAAGCACCACCCGCTACGTTATATAACTTAGACATTACTATTCATAATTACTTATTTATGGAGTTAAGTGTTGTTTAACAAAAATCTAATTGATCAAATAATACCTTTTACTGCTGGTGCAAAAAAGCGTTATACTCTTAAAAAGAAACGCAATGTTTCAAGTAAAAAGACAAAATCTGTAAAATATTTCTACTAAATACTATTCTCTAAGAGTTACTCTTTTTTTTCTAACAATTTTAGGTTTTTTGAAACTATATGTTGAACCGTGTTGAATACTTTTATTTCTAATAAATATCGTATTGTCTACCGAATCTTTAATATGCTCAATATGACTGACTAATATAATTGAATCAAACATTTCCAATAAAGATTGTAGGAAGTTTGGAATTTTGTTTAGATGTCTCGCATCACATGCCGTAAATCCCTCATCAATAAAAAATTGTCCACCAAATTTATCACCCATGGTTAATGTCATAAACGCTAATCTAAGTGACATTGCCATAATAAAATACTCAAACCCCGATGCCTTTTCTAAAGATACCTCGTGTTTTTCATTTTTAGCAGTAAAAGCAAATGTTCCATCTTCTTGAATTGTATAACATAGGGACAAATATGGCTCTACATTAGAAACAAATCTATTTGCTCTTCTAACCAATTTTGGTAAAATATGTTTTTCATATAACCAAGAACGATAGTTATCAAATAATTTGCCCAAATTATTCAACTTATCTATCTTATTACCAAAAACATCACTTATTTCTCTTAAATGTCGGCTTTTTTCAGTTACCTTCTTATTCTGATTAATGGAATGAATCAATACTTCCTTACTACCATATAGTGTTTGGATTTCTTCACGTATATTCTCTATTTCCAACTCGATTAAACACTGTTTATCAAAAGAAGGTTTTAAATTTAACACATTTGACCAATAATCGATTTCTTTTACCAATATCTTTAAGGTGTCTATCTCATTTCGTATAGTAACAACCCATTTCTTATTTACATTAAGTTCTTCAATGAAAATAGCATATTTATCACAATCCTCTAATAATTTTTTCAACTGAAGATGTTTTGCCTCATATTTTTCATATTCCTCGGAGATTTCTACATATTCTACATATTTATCATATAGTAGCCATTGAGCTCTTACAGATGCAATAAATGCCCTTCTCTCATCCCAATAATTTTTCTTGGATTGAAATGAATCATAATTCTTACAAATTTTTTGGTATTCTTGTAAATCGGTCTTAAACATGTTAATACGCAAAGATGATGCCTTATTTTTTGACTTCATTTCCCGTATTTCCTTCCGAATATTATCCCTTTCTTCCTCAACTAATTTACATTTTAGAGCTATTTCCTCATATATATTCCAATCCGCCAAATATTGTGTATATTCATCGAATAATTTTACATTTTTATCAAATTCTTCTATCCATTTTGACAATTTCTCATACTTAGTATTCGATATTTCTGTTAGATTCTTTCCAATTTTAGAAAGCGATTTAGACTCATTTTGGAGTGTTTTAAGATCTACATATAGAGAACTAAGCTGTTTTCGAAGCGGTTGTTGATTACATGCTGCACAATTTGGATTATAAGGACTATCTTTTAAACTTTCCTCAATACCATGTATCCCATTATTAACCCTCGTAATATTTCGCTTGTTTTCCTCAATCTTTAATACATTCTCATTCCAATAATACATTCTGGCACCATATAATGCGTGAAGAGTCCGTTTCTTATCCTCGGATTCCTTGTTTTTCTTCACATTTTCAATTAAAGAAATTACACTATCTTTATCAACTATTGGAGAATTCCCCCTCTCTATTTGTATGTTTTTTACCTTTTCATACAAAATATCATCTTTTGTCTCTAAATCATCAATAGTATCGGATAACTCTTTGATTTTAACCTCCGTGTTTTGTAACTGTTTTGAATAACTTTCAATTTTAATGATCGAATCATCATAGACTTCTTTTGATGGGTTGATGCAGTCCATCTCTTCATCAATAACACTTTCAATTTGATCAATTTGAATTTTTTCAAACAAGGGTTTTGTATATAAGCTCTTTGAATCAAATTGCTCACGTATAATTCTACACTCCTCTAATTTATCAACACACGATGTCAACTTACTCCGATAATATTCTGAATTATTCGCTGGATTTTTACAAGGTTGATGCATATTTGATATTATCTCTTCCAGTTCTCTTTGCTTTGTTTCCTTATTTACAATATTCTTCTTAATCTCATCATAGTCTCCGTAAAAATCGATTTTATTATCGATATTTTCAATCGTTAATTTTAAGTCTTCTATCTTACAAATTCCCCACGAATTTACCAAAGAAGATGTTAAATTCTTCAAAAAAGACTTCTTTGTATCATATAATTTGTTTATTTCCATTAATTCATCTAGATTCGTACAATCATTTAAACCTTCTCCCAAACAAATATCTAAATTAGTCTTAAAAGACTTAGTAATCAAAAATGCTTGCTTAAATAGATTCGCTTTAGAATTTGCCACTTTTAATCCAAGCAATTTTTCCAAATGCGAGCGTTGTTCAACTGGTTTCATTGACAAAAAATCGGAATCATTGCTCTGACTTACTAAAGTTGTCATTAAAAATTCCTCAATATTACCTACATTTTTCAAAACCCATTCCTTTATTTTGGGAGAATCAATACAAATAGAAACCCATTCATCACCATTTTTCTTAAAGACTCCTCCTCCTCTTGATTTCGGTTTACCATCTTTATCAAAAATGCGATTTATTCTGTAAATTGATTCATCAATTTCAATGTGAACAACCGTATAAGAGGGGTCTTTCTCGTTTTTTCCCTTTGAAATCAAAGCAATCGGATTACCTTTAACGCTACGACTTGGGATAGGTTTTCCATAAATCGATATACAGATAATTTCCAAATAGCTTGATTTGCCACCTCCATTCGGTGCCGAAATAAGATTCGTCTTGTTTTTCATCAATTCAAAATCAACAAAGTTTTTACCAGAATAACATAGCAACCCTGCCCATTCAAGATACTTAATATTGAACTTTGTAATATTGTCGGAAATTTCTAATGTTTTAGAGTAAATTGAATACTCTTTTTCAAGATCATTATTCTTTTTCTTAATGATCTTCTTCAATTCATCGTTAAATTCTGGTTCATTTTTAATTAATAATTCATCCAGTTCTGGTACAGAGTAATCGCTAATATTGTTTTCAAGCATATATTGCTCTAATAGTCCTTCAGACGAAAAATCAGATGAATTTGTTTGAGTAATATCATCTTTAATAACCGTTTCATCTAAAGTGTATTCACAATCATCCAGCATTTCCTTTAGCCCCTGTTTCTGATCGTCATTATAAGAACCAAATATACGTATTCTTAATTTGTTTGGAAAATTCTCATTTTTTACGGAATCAATTAAAGGAGATTTCTCTAATAACCATGTATTACTCTTGTTCATCAGCTTCACAAATCCATATTCATTCTTGATATCAATACTTTTGACGGAATCTTCTTGTAAATTCCATACTAAAATTCCATGCTTAAACAAAGTTTCACCGTAATTCTGTTGTATTAGAGAACCACTGTAGGCCGCCATCATCTTTGTCTTTTTGCGAATAGGAAATATTTGTTGCTTGTGAATATCCCCAAGCAAAGCATAATTGTAACCAACGTCAATCCATTCCCAAGGATATCCTTCATCTGTTGTTCTATTATCCGTAAATTTAGAATGAACCATTGTACCATGAAACAAAGCAATCGTTTTGGTGATTTCTTCTGGGAAATCATTGGGATTTGGAAAATCAGGTAGTCTATCTGCCATTCCAGAACCAGAACCAATCCTTAATGTTTCCTTTATATCTACCATTCCTATTCCCAAATTCGCGCATGTATATAAACCGGTTTCCTGTAAAAATACAATATTCTCTGATATTAAATGACCAAATGCATCTAAAAAATCAATCGAGTTATCCATTTGATCTTGCTTGAAATCATGATTGCCGAGTATAATAAATGTTGGTAATATTCTACCAATATTCTGTAGTAAATATAAGAATAACTTAATCCCCGGAGTTTCCAGTTTAGTTTTAGCATGAAATGTGTCTCCGCAAATTACACAAACCGCCTCATTATTCTTTACAGAATTTAACCTCTTTAATGTACTAAATAGATTGGAAAATACCTTATAATATTCGTCATAACGTGACGCAATTTCGTCACCAGTTCTAATATGAATATCCGCAATATGAATTATTTCAGTTACCTTCCCAGATTTGGGAGATATAATCTTTGTAAATTTTGTCATTGAAGTTAGTCTACCTTAAATATACTATATTCGTTTACTTTTATATCATTTTCCAGAGAAAATAGTATTTTTTCCAGAGTAATCAGTTTATGTTTTGACTTTAAATTCGTTAGAATATATAAAATACCTGAAATTTTAATACCAACCTCAATAGGTAATACTTGGAAATATAAATCACTTTTGCCACCATCACATACGCTCGGATCATTTATGCGAATTTGACTAACCATCTCATCCGCATCCGACTTATCCCAAAAAGCACATTCAAAATTTACAAGATCGTCAAAACATGTAACAGTATCATAAATATTTGTACACGTAACAATATAAACTTGTATTGAATTGTTAAACAGATTTAACTGTTTACGAATGCGTTGTTCTGACAAAAAACATGGTTTTATAGAAACATCTTTTGGTGTAGGATACGTTATTTCGAAATCATCTGATTTTTTTTTAAAACAGTTAGACAAGAATCTCATAGTATTTATTTAACAAAGTATATTTATCTAATCTTCTGAAAATATCTTTTCTATGTTCTGTAACTTAGCAAGGTATTTGAGAATGTTTTTAATTGTTAGTGTATCTTTATAAGTAGGTGTAATACACGACCTTTCAGGTAAGAATAAATAGTCATCGGAGTCTTTTGTTAATTCTATCGTTTTTATCTCATACTTATATTCATCGTCAGTATTATTTTCAGTCTGAAAATCAAAGAATGATTTTGCTTTTTCAAAAATCCTGAAACAACCAATCATATTCTTGTAAATACCGTTCCCGTAGTCCGTTTCATATAGATCTTCTTCTGTAACAATATATAATGGTATACTTGATTGAAAAGGAACTTGAATGTCTTTTAACAATTTCCTCTCTATTTCATTTTGAATAATTCTCATTGTCATTTAATTATACTTATATGTTCTATCATATATCATTTTTGTTAGTTGCCATTTAGAGAAGTTTTAATCATTCCACCCATCAATAATATAACACACATACATATATATATAGATATAGGTAACTCACCATACTTGATATGGGGAGAGAGGTTATTAATAGACACATATCCAATGAGATGTACGCGTATATTCCATATTAGTTCCGAAACTAAAACCAATATGGAGGGGGTGTTTTTTTTAACGTACGAATTCCCATTCAAATCGAGGGATATATACACAACATATTATAGCCCCCTAACATTTAACTTTTTTAGAGAAGTTTTTAGATTTAAGATTGGTCTATTTATTAAATATTTATGTCAATATGATGATATTATAATCGTCATAGGAGGAGGTGTTATACAAGTATGGGGGTTGGGTCTCTTAAAAACCGGATAAGGATTAAGACCACTTAATAATAAGGAAAAACCTTACGCCTGTTTTGAAACAGAAACCGTTTTGAGGGGGGGGGTGTTTTTTTTTTCTAGTTTTTTATAAAAAAAAAAATAAAAGAGAGAGAGAGAGGTATCAGAAGAAATAGTCATTTTCCAGTAAATTCACAAATTACAAAAACAAGGTAAAAATCTTAAGATTTTATGCAAGTTTTGTTTTAGAGAGAAAATACAAAACCTCTCATAAATCGAAAATCAAAACTTCATATAATAAAAAAAAACTTTTTCAAAAAAAAAACACCCCCCCCCTCCATTTCGGTTTCCGTTTTGAAACAGGCGTAAGGGTTTCTACTATTCTAAAATGGTGGAAATCTCTATAATTTTTTTAACTAAAAATTGAGAGAAAACTCATCCAAAATTTTAAAATGTAGTAATTTAAACCGATTTAAGATAATAAAAATTACCTATAATAATATGTCTGGTACAGGAGCAAAAGAAGTAAAGTGGTTTTGTGAAACATGTCAATGTAGTTTCCAACGAAGATTCGCATTAGAAAAACATTGTAAGAGTCGAAAGCACTTACAACAATTAGAACAAGTAAACTCAAAACCAGATGAATTAGTTGAACTCAGAAGAAAGAATGAAGAATTAGCAATTCAAGTACAAGATCTGAAAATTGAAATGGAAAAGCTTAAAACCCAGATATCTAAAAAGCCGAAGGCATCATATTCAAATTCCAATCATTATGAGAATTGTACTATAAATAATAATATTCAATTGAATCTAACAATTAATCCACATGGAGCTGAAAATTGGGACTACCTTAAAGACGAGGTATTAAACTTAATGAAAGGGGTGAATACGTGTATTCCTGAGATGGTTAAGAAGTTACATTTTAACAAAGAACATCCCGAGAATCATAATCTAAAATTGCCGAACAAAAAATATCCAGATATGAAAACGTTTAATGGAGATAAATGGAATACTCAGCATAAAAAGGATGTTATAGAGGCATTGATAATTCAATTAGTAGATAAGCTTGAAGATGAATATGGGGATGATTTTCGTAACCAAAGTACACATTTCATCCAAACCCTTTGGGAACAAAAAACGGGACAAATTATTACAGAGCAAAAAGTAGATAGAGATTTACGAAGGCAGGTAGAATATAGTATAATAGACGGTCAAAATGACCTTAAGAATTAAGTTCGTTTAAATAGATATATAAATTATAAGAGTAGATATCAATGTCAATATCAAAAGAATTGTTAGAAAATGATAACATTTTTCTTAAAACTCAATCTATTCTTGAGGCAGAAGAAGCAAAACAAACCGTGAATGAGCGTATAAAACAATTGGAAACGTTATTGTTATTTGATCTGATTCAATTATCTCCAAAAAGTAAAGCAAGAAATACCAAATCGCATAGAAAGATATCGAATAATAAAAGTGTACTAATCAACTCCTCTGCAATGACTTTATGTTTTATATGTGATTCTGAGAAGGATATACCGAATGATATAAAAGATGGGGGTTCTTATGTTAATCTGGGAGATAAAACAATAACATTTATAAAGTTAAAAGAGGCAGTTCCTATAATATTCGAACTAACGGAGATTTGGGATTCTGTTGAGAATGTGGTAAATTATAGCAGAGAAAACCGTATAAATAATGTATTATTTACAACAAAAAATTTGCAAAGATACCCATTATATTATAAGGGAGGTACTAAGAAGCATTTGGGATTCAACAATGATAGTTATAATATTATAAAGGAATTAGTAACAAAGCATTGTGGTGAGGGTGTATTTGATAAATTTCCCAGTTTAAATTCAATATTTGCTTATATGAACGAAATAAATAGCAAAATTAGAGAGGAAACAAGGATTGAGGAAGAAATAGAAGAGATTGCAAAACAAGGTGGGGGAAATGATGCGAATGATGGAAATAATGACGAAGAAAATGATAATAAAACCGAATTGATTCCCGAAGAAATTTCAGAAGAAGCAATATGGGAGGATATATTCGAAACGATAGGTATTCTTCCGCGCGATTGCCCTTGTAAGCAATATAGTAAGGCGTTGTATAAAAGATGCGTAGTGGATGGAAAAACATTAAGAGGAATTCGTCCAAAGCATGCGATTGCTTGTACGAAACAAATAAGTCCCTTATAAGTGCGAAGTGATTATTTAAGTCTAAAATATAAGAGCCAATGAGAATAATTGTATTGTAGTAAATTATGTTGATATAAGGGTGAATTAACGGTTAAATCCAAATTGGCGATGCTGTTTTTGTTAATACATTTGGGGAGACGTTTTTTTATAGATCTGCTTATATTTTTTCGTATATTGTTACGAGTTAGTTTATTATTTAGACGAATATCTTTAATGAATAGTGGTGAACCATATTTAGTTAGTTTTAACATACATCTGCTATTGAAGTCACCAAATAATAGTAGTATATCCGAATTGCCGAGTTTGTTAAGATATTTTAATGTAGATTTGTAGAAGTTAGAGTATTTTGCCTGATCTTTGGTGAATGGGGCATGAATGTTAGCTAAAGAACAGGTAAAAGATATATCATTTTTGGAAAATTTAAATTTACTTGTGTGTACGCCTTTAGTAACAGTACCTTTATTCGATTCTTGTAATATTTGCCGAACACGAACGGATGTTGTGTCCCATAATATTGTAGTTTCAAGTCCGAAACCTATAATATGTCCAAGCAAAGATTGTAGACTATTTCCATGTAATCTAATATTTGAGTCATACATATCATTCCATATAGTTACATTCGGAATGGTATATTTATCAGCTTCTTGGAATCCAATTATTAAAATATCCGGTTTTTTGCCAAATCGATTAAAATTCCTTCTTAGTAAATTGGGACATATATGTTCGGGTTTTCCGGAACCAATATTCCATGTTAAAACAGCTATACTAATCGAGTAAATCTGGGTTATAAATATTACCGGGAAATGATCATTTCCAACCATTGGAATGGAATCGTATAATGTATTACGAGTATGTAGTGATGTTTTAATCATAATTCTATCTGTGTAACCGGGTAGTCTTCCAACGGGACATAAACCGTATTTATTCTTTTGTAGTTTAAAATGTCCTGTTACAGAATTTCTTTTATACGTTGGTTCGAAATAAATAGGTGTTTCAGTATATCCGGGTAGTATTTCCGTAATATTGTTTAGCAAAAAATCGCTTTTAATAAGGTATCTTACTATAATTGCGGGTATTTTTTTGTTTGATTCAAGTATTTTTTTGATCTGAAAAAAAGTAACAGACATTATCTTCTCTCTGTATTAATAGATATTATCTTTTTGAGAAGAAGTCCGATATATGTTTTTGACCATATCTTTTGCCTTCTTCAATTTGAACCCGTTTTTTGAACAAAACCTTATATACTTCATCCATTTTTTTGTCCATAATTTTTTCACGAATTTTGGATGGTTCAAGTTTCTTTTCGCCATTTTGTAATTGTGTTTTCATTCGATCGAAATGGTTTACTGGTACGTTATAACCATGAACTCTCAATTCTTCCAATGCGAGGGCAAAGACTTGGCATACAGGTTTTTGTATTTGATTCGTAATATAGAACAAATAGTCTATTCTTAGATTATGTTCTTTTATATAATCAGGATGTTCTACTCTATCACCTTGCAACTTAGGAATAGTTTTGGTGTTAACATATACATAAGGTATCCGATCATTTGACTGTGGTTTATTTCCTGGATCTCTGTCTCCGATTCTATCAGCCAATACTTTATGAACAACTCTATCCGGGAAAGCATATTGAGATTTCAATTGCTTTGTGACAATGAAATATTGTATTGAGAAGTCACCTTGGAGGATTCTCTTGAAACAGTCGAGAAGAAATTGTATAGCAGATTGAATATCTCTATCATTCATAATTCGTTTGATAATTCCATCATAAACATATTTAACAATAGGAGCATTATCACGTCTTTTTGTGACAACACCCATTGAATTTTGTTTATACTTGTTAAGATCAAACTCATATTTGTTGCCAACATAACCTTTTTTGCGAAGCAATAGAAAAGGATAAAATGTTTTTTCGTATTCTAGTTTATGAGGGTAGTCTAATAGCGATTGAATACCATTTTCAACTTCAACGGATAAATCAATTGATTTTTGAAGCGCTTCGCTATTAGAAAGTTTTTCATCTAATCCCTTATGAACATTGAAGTTTACAAATATGGAATCAGTATCTCCATAAACAATTTCTGCGTTTGGGTAATGTTCTTGAACATAATCTTTAGCTAAATGTAAGTGTCTTCTTCCTACAGCAGTTGTTGAAGCAGCAATATCTTTGTAATATAAAGAGCTGACGGCAGCCCCAACTCCACCATATAGCGAATTAGCAGTAACTTTATAAGCAAGTTGTAAACCATCTAAAACTGAGATTCGAAAGGGATCTTTTTCTTTTTTGATTTGAGCTCTTGTTGCCTTCCGTGCAGAAAGTAGTTTCATTAAGATTCGTGGAAGGATTCCCCTTTTAGTATCATCAATTTTTCCAGTTTTTGGATCAATTGGGGGTTGAATATATCTACAATTAACAACTGGTTTTTTGGTATCAACCTTTTTAACCCAAGTTTTACCCTTTAGCACTTGATAATAATTGTCATATGAAATATCTTGGAATTTGATTCCCATATTTTCTAATAATATGGCTCCAGATTCACCCTGATATTGTGGTTCAACAATAATAGTATCATGACTAATATTGCTTCCGATCATACTGGACGGATATAATGAACCATAGTCAAGTACGCTAACGGGATTGTCCAGGAAGATTGCCGGTGTAGGTTCAAGTACTTCCGCACCTTCATATGAATCTTTGATATCTTCGGGAGGTCTTGGTAATTCAGGTATCAAATATTTTACTTTTTGACATTCTGATGCAACAAGACTTAAAGTTTTAATCATTTGACCTCGCATAAACAGAAACGGAAATGGCACCAAACATACATTTGACATACCAATATTATTTGTGATAATTTCAAGTTTTTGTATAAGATGAAGACATAATTCACAATCCTGTACACAATATTTTGCTACAATAGCTCTGTCTGTATCAGTACCACGCTGTTTTTCGAAAATATCTTGCGGTGATACATTATCTTTACCTACCGCCCAAAAATATGATTTTGGATCATTAGGTAAGTCTTGACTGTTATCACCCTCTTCAAGAGTAATGCTTACATTTTCAACAATATCCAGAATTTTTCTTCTTTCAGCTATAAATTCCTTTCCGATTATACTTTGTTTGTAAATGACAACATAGTGTCCTTTTAGTAAACTAAATGTTGTATTCGTATACAAAGTAATCTTACAATTGAGACTATCATCATGATGCTCTATTTTGGTAATGGCACCATTAATAAATGCATTAGAAACATCATCTAATTTATATGATGATAAGTTATGGTCTTTTTGAATAACCTTCAATAAATCGATAGTAACGATACCAGGCATTTCAAAGTAGAACATAATATTCACACCTAAAGCTGATGATGAGAGTGTTTTCTCAATAAGTTTATTTTGTTTTGATTTACGAGGTCCAAACTGTTTTAGAACATCGAGACAATCGTATTCTTCAGCACATTCCCATAGAAATTTGAAATCAAAACCGAATATATTATATCCAGTGATGACATTTGGCTGTGATTTTCTCATGAATTTAAGCCATTCTTCTAAAAGTTCTCTTACAGAATTACATGATACAACCTCAATACCTTCTAATGGATCACATCCTCCAAGAGCAACAATATGTCTTTCAATACTTGTTTTTTCATGACCATATCTGTAACAAACCGTACCAATTTGAATAACTTTATCACCTTTTACGGGTGGTAAATAACTATTAAGTATTTGTTTTAAAGATTCAACGATTTCTTTAGCTTTGGTTTTTTGAACACTATGTTTGGTTAAACAAACATAGCATTCGTCACCGAGTGTATCGAAGAGTTTATTCTCAATATCATATGGATATTTGAGAATAATCGTTTGAATAGATGATCGAATATATTCGTCATATCTCTCGTTTGTGTTGTATTCTCTGAAAGCAGCTTTAATCCACATTGAAATAAGTGTAGGATTAGTCCGTTTTTTCGATTTCTGATAGCGAATATTTTCTTCATAAATATTCATAGCCAATTTGTAGTAATCTTTTTTAGCGACTGGAAAATCACCATGACTTGAATCAGCTTCAATATCAAAAGAAGCCACTTTAATTGGACCAATAGATTCTAAATCTACTGGGTGTACATCTTTCCAATTAACTGTCCAATTTTGTGGAAACTCAGTTTCACATAATACCGATTTAGTAGTTCTAAATGCGGATTCTCCAAGTGTAATCCATCCAGACGGTTTTAGATTTTGTATATGAATAAATCTTAAAACTGGTAGAACATTCTTTTCATAAATCGCAAATTGATGTTTACGTAAAGCATAGATAGAGCCCCTATAAGGCTTTTTCAATTGGTAATATATATAACGTTGTGCTTTTTCGCTTCTAAATACGAGTTGCATAAATAATGTACTCTTACCCCACTGATTGGTTCTAAATTTTAATCTTGGTCTGAGTGATTTTGTAGAATAATCTTCAATAAATTCATCCCGCATATTTTTGGGCAAAGATTCTTTGAGTTCATCTGCAAATATAGACGTCCAGGATTGTTTCCAATTCTTAGGAATTTCAATCCAGAAGTATGGAGTGAAACCTTTAACTTTAATACTTACATTTTCTCCCGTTTTAGTAAGGGCATAAATGTATATAATAAAGTTTTGAGAGATTTTAGTATCCAAATCTGAATCAGACCCACCGTTGGAATCTGAATGATCCACATCAACTTCTTCATCATAGGTTTCCCAATCATAAATCTGTAAAGCTTCTTGCGACATATTTAATAATATTCTTGATTTGTTAAATAACTATGATGATATAATTCATTTTTTTGAGAAATCAGTGCATCTATTGAATATAAGATCATATAATCGGTTACACCAATTACGAATTTTAGTAAGTATATTTGAATTTTCCGCAGGATTATTCCCTGTGTAATCAAGTTCAGTAGATTCATCATCTCTTATCGATATATTAGATGAAGAATTATCTTTATCTTCAACAATATGATGAAGTGGCATAGTGGCATCCATATTATATTCATTACACGATTCTTTATACAATTTATCGTGTATTTTAAGTTCTTTTAGAAGTGAAATAATATGATGTTTTTGTCCAAGTGCACAAAAATCGTGAAATTCTTCGTATGAGATTGTTTTGGATCCTTTATTGATAACTGAGAATAGTCTCTGATTAGTATAAGAGTCATCAATATTTAAAGATTTTGCAAGTTCTAACTTAGAAAGATTAGTACCATATCCATCTGTAATTACTTGGAAAATATCATATGTAAGTTGATTAAGAAAGTGTGATTTATTAAAGATAATGAATTGTTCCCATTCGTCCATAGATTTAAGACCGGCATTATCAGCAATAGAAAGTAGTATTTGAACAGTTTTGCTCATATTAGATGTTTTGTGTTTTGTGAAATCGAATATTTTATTGTAAGGGGTTTATAAAGTGATATATTTAGAATAATGTGTGTGGTTTTGTTGATAAAATATATACGTTAAGTTATCATAAATGTCTGATACAAATTTAGAAGGGATAAAAAAATTGGATGATTTAGTGAAAGAATTATCAAGTTTGGCAGTAGTATTTTTAGATAATGGTTTTGATAGTTTGATAGAGAATTTAGACTTGGCAAAAACTGCTATAACTTTATTTCAACAAGAATTGGCAGATATAGGGAAAGGTGATATAATATTTAGCAATAAGTATTTTGATATTGCGTAAAATATTGAAAAAAATAGTAAGACATGAATTATTATGGAGCTAAATCAATTAGCATCGCTTGGTTTAAGTCAGCCACAAATAAAACGAATATTAGAACGTATACCAAAAGAATCTGTACATCTATTTATAAAACAATGGATTGCGGAAAAAGGAGTATCATCTCAGCAGACACAACCGCAGTCAGACATACGCCGTACAGGGGAATATTCTGCACGAAGAAAGAATCATAGTGTAGAGCCAAGTTATTCAAGGGATATGGATTTTGTAAAGGATAGTACTGTGAAAACTCCATATATGCCTCGGATGTTACCAAATTTTACTGATAGAGGAACGAGTGAAGAGATGCAAAAAAAATATCAAGATAAAACAAATAGTCGGAATAATCCATCGGCAAATTTGGATATAATGTCATCTCAGTTATTTGGAAAGCCTCCCGAAGAAGGATACAATGAGATATTTTTGCATAAAAAATATAAGCAGTTAGCGGTTGCATTACATCCAGACAGGCAAAATGGAGATGGAACAGCATTTAAAATGTTGACAACATGTTATAATCATTTGAAACAATCAATACCTAGTGGTATGACAAATATAAATGTAGGAGAAAGGAGTTCTATACGAGAAAATATATCTGTACCGCCTCCAGATAGTTTATTTGATTCAAAATTTGATGCATCAGTATTTAATGAGTATTATACAAATAATGCATTTAAGGATAAAGATATAGGATATGGAGATTGGTTAAAATCGGAGTCAACTATAAAACAACCAGAAAGACCATCTGAAAGTAATTTTCATAGTGCTTATGAAAAGAATAAAAGAGCTCATACGAATAATATGGATGAAAGTAGGTATCAATTAATGAAGTGTCCGGATATACCAGAGGAATTAGTTTCAAATGTAAATGCGGCATTATTGGGTGAGGAAGAGGTAAATGACTATAGTGGAGAGACAGTATCTGGGACAAAATATACCGATATTAGACGTGCTTTAGAAGCGCCTCATTTAACGTATGAAGATTCAACTGTAAATGAAGAGGATATATCAAAAAGTTTTGCTAGAGTTAAAAATAATAGGGGATCAATACCCGAACATATGACAGATGAAGACAAAAGAAGGTATGTAGAATTGGGACAAAAGAAGAAAGAGGATGAAGAATATAGGCTATACAGATTAAGACAACGCGACGAAGACATAGCAGCTCATTTTAAAACTACGCATCATAATCGTTTAGAGATGTAAAAAATAATAATGATCGACAAGATAGCATTGTTTGCGAATTCATGTAATGCTATAAAAAATGGGACGGATAGATTAAAAAGAGACTCAGAAGATTCAGATAATAATATTAAAGAATTAAAAGTGTATCATAATTTTTTGGTGAATAGAGCAGCTAATAAAAAATCATATGCGGCTCGTATAATGAAAAGATATAATTCATATATTGATATGAAAGGAGGATTGTTTTCTAACAATTGTATAATTGTCGCAAGATTTAAAGAGGATTTAGAGTGGTTAAACAAGCTTGTAGAGACAGAGATATGGATTGAGAGAGTTATAATATTTAATAAGGGCTTGGATAATATATCATTTTCTAAGGAATCTTTAAAAAAAATAGAAATAGTAAAAAAAGAAAATATAGGAAGAGAGGGGGGTACATATTTGAATTATATAATAGAAAATTATGAAAGTTTTCCAGATAAGATATGGTTTGTACAAGGGGATCCATTTGATCATAGTCCTGATTTTGTAAATTTGATGAAGTACGATATAGTACGTCACTATATAGACAAAGAATTTCAAACGTTAACTTGGAGATATAATGAGATTATACCTCCGAATATAGATTCGGATCATCGTTTTTATATAGAGAACAATAGGATAATTCAATACTATATAGATTCAAATACGCAACAAACAGTTGAAACACACGAGTTTCATGATTTTGCGCATGATGAGAAGGTAAATGCATTGAAATACAATACACCAATACCATATGGAAATTATTTACATTATATGTGTGGTTCTAATGGTTTTCCTCAGCCAAATAATATAATACCATATTGTTGGAGTGCAATATTTTATGTAAGAGGTAGTTCAATAAGAAGAAATGCGAAAAAGTGTTATGAAAACCTATTGGAAATGTTATTATCTTCGAATAATCAAGGTGGAAATGAAGGATTTGTTTTAGAGAGATTGTGGCAATATATATTAACACATGAAACGTATAGTGATTTAGTAAGTTTAAAACGAAGTTTAGGGTGGGAATATCATAATTTGTGTGCTTTTTGGAATTCATCTTTGATGTATGTAGCGATTTATGATAAGTCATATCAGAAACATCCGACTCGAAGGAAAGCGGAAGATAGATATGATTCAACGATGATATATTTTAATGAGGATACAGGAACATTTGAGATTATGAGAGGAGTGTATTATGCGAGTACACCGGTATCAATGTGTCCGTGTCTGAATATTGAATCGGCAAGGGATATATTAAAGCTTCAAATAGATTTTACAACAAAGAAGATGGATTTAATGCGAGGTTTTGAAAATTTATTTAGTAATAATTTGATACCAACATTATTCTTGACGTTTCTAAATAAAAAGAGCGTTCGAATATCCGATAAGGTAGATATTCATAAGTATGAAAAGGACGAAAATGAAAACAATAGAGAAAACATAAGCGATGATAAACGAGAATTAGCTTTAGATATAAGAGGTGCAGAAGTAATGTTGTCTAAGAAGATGACTTGTGTTATAGAAGACAACCAAAACGACAAGGTCGAGAACTACTTGTGTAAAGCGGTTACATAGTTTTTACAAGCGGAATGACTATAACGCATATGCCTTAATCAAGATGGTTGTAAGAATAAGTAATGTAATCAAAAGAAGTAAATATGTGGAAGTATAATTCGTTTCAGACTTTTGTGTGAATTCTTCTCTACACCTGCTTTCTGAAAATGGAATTTTAAAAGTTTCTCCACCATAGTTTTTGTCATGAGTTGGTTGTCTTGGAACACATTGTTCTTCTACATACCATCCTCGACCATTAAGTTGAACATCTTCTTTAGTATCGAATTTTCTGCCTCCAAGAAGTAGACCATCTCCAACGGGGAGTCTAGCTTTCATACAATCTGATGATGCAAAAGGTCCTTGTTTGACAATAGCTTTTGCATAATCGGATAAATTAAGTGTATATAAGTCTTCTTGTACACCACCTAATAATCCGGTACCCCCGATAATAGGATTACGACCATTCGTGATATATTCTCCATCTTTCTTAAGACATGTTGGTGTGTATCCCATAGGATAGCTTCTAAAATACATATGTCTATCTTTACCAATACATTCTGTATCACTTAAGGGACCACACGTACCGGAGAGTTTAACAAATTCATTTCTACCAATAGTTGCTTTTTTAGCTTCTTTCTTACTGGTTGTGCCAGTAAGACCTCCAAGTCCGACATAATCAATAGCATATTTTTCCATTTCTGGCATCCATTTATTGAATAATACATTAACACCATATTTATTACCTTTTTTTGGACAGTCAATTTGATTTAATACCATTGATGTAAGGCAATATATAATTTATACCACTACATTTTCTCCCATTTGTGAGGTCGTCCAATCTGAAGGTTGTTTATTGACATATGAAAACAAATTACAAATAGATAAGTTTTCAGAATTATCAGATGGCATTGCACATTCAGAATATATTTTTTTAGAAATGGTGTGAATTTCAAATACAGGATGTAATCCCCACC
>Ga0257110_1000586_pt1 | contig 17284 bp, 10 predicted proteins | sample LP_taG_7_FD_190184 | JGI IMG/M metagenome (GOLD analysis project Ga0257110, IMG submission 190184) | Marine microbial communities from Northeast Subartic Pacific Ocean, Canada - LP_J_2015_P26_10m | ecosystem: Environmental > Aquatic > Marine > Oceanic | place: Canada: Northeast Subartic Pacific...
TTCCGCCGAGGCCGCCGCGTCCGCCCTCGCCGCCGTCGCCGCCGAGAAGGCCGCCGAGCTCGAGCAGCGCGAGAGCGCCGTCCGCGCCGAGTGCGCCGCCGAGAAGGCGTCCGCGCTGCAACAGGCTGCCGCCGCGCAGTCCGAGGCACTCGCCGAGGCGTCCGCCGCGCGCGTCCAGGCTCTCGAAGCCGCCGCGGCTGAGATGGCCGCCTCGCTCGCTACGCAACGACGCGAGCTCGAGCAAACCGCCGAGAAGGAGAAGGAGTCCGCGCTCGACGCCCAGGCTGAAGCTTTCATCGAGGACAAGTCGCAGGCGATTGAGACGCTCGAGAGGCAGATCCGCGACGAGGAGGCTGCCGCCAAGACCCAGGCGTTGGCCGAGCTCAAGGCTGAGCTGCTCAAGCAATCCGCGGAGCAGCAAGCCGCCGCGCTCGAGGCGCAGCTCGAGATGCTGCAGAGCAGCGGCGAGCAGTCCAAGTCCGCCGCGCTCGACCTCGCGCAGCAGGAGAAGAAGGCTTCGCTCGAGCGCCAAAAGGCGACGCTCGAGTCGCAGTTTGAAACGCAAAAGGCGCAGGCGATCGCCGCCGCAGTCGCGGACCTCCGCGCCACCCTCGAGTCCACCGCCGACGTCAAGGTCAAAGCCCTGGAGGCGCAGGCTGAGGGCCGACACCAGACCGCGCTCACCGAGCTTACCAACCAGCTCGCCGTGCAAGCCGCCGCCGAGAGGGACGCCGCCGTCGCTCGCGTCAGGTTCGAGCTCGAACAAACCGCGGGCAAGGATCGGGAGACGGCGCTCTCGATGCTCCGAGCCGAGCTGGACGCTGAGTCCAAGCACGCGCGCGACGCCGCCGTGCGTGACGCTGAGGTGCGCGCCGCCGAGGCTCGAAGGCTGGCGCACGAGCAAGGCGACCAGGCTGTGCAAAACGCGGAAGAACGCGCGGCGCAGCACAAGGCGCGCCTCGACGGCGTCATCGCGCAGCTCGACAGCGAAAAGGAGGAGGTTTGCCGCGTCAAGCGCGCCGCCGATGCCGCCGCGCAACTCGCGCAGGCTGAGAAGGCTGCCGTCGTCGCGCGCGCCGAGGCTGCGGAGCGCGCCACCAAGGAGGTTGAAAACGCCGCCGCGCAGCTCAGATCCGAAGTTGCGTCGATGCGAGCGGCGCAAGGACAGAGCGAGGAGAAGCGTAACGAGATGCTGGTGCTCGCAAACAAGGAGATCGACAACGTACGGCGCCAGCTCGCCGAGGAGCAAACGCGCATCGCCGCGGAGGAGGCTGCGATCGCGGCGACTAACGATCGCGTCAAGGAGCTCGAAGATCAGCTCCTCGACGCGGATGAGACTCGGCGGCAGCTCCATAACCAGATTCAGGAGCTCCGCGGTAACGTCAGGGTATTTGCCCGTACGCGCCCGCCCGCGCCCGGTGGCGCGTGCGCGGTCAAGACGATCGACGTGGAGTCCATGTCCATCACCGACAGGCTCGGCGACGACGCCGTGTTCTCCTTTGACAAGTGCTTCGGCCCGGAGGCGCAGCAGGAGGATATCTTCGAGGATGTCAGCCAGCTGGTGCAATCCGCGCTCGACGGGTACAAGGTTTGCCTCTTCTCCTACGGCCAGACGGGTTCGGGCAAGACGCACACCATGCTCGGCGCGGGCGAGGGTGACCAGCGCGGTATCATCCCGCGTGCGGTCCAGAAGGTTCTGGAGCACGCCGAGCAGCTCTCCAAGAAGGGCTACGAGTACACGATGGAGGCGTCCTACGTCGAGATTTACAACGAGCAGGTTCGCGACTTGCTCAAGCCCGGCGCGGACCACGACGAGAAGCACAAGATCGTCAGCGCGCCCGAAGGTGGATGCCCGACGGTATCAGGCGTGGAACGCGAGCCCGTGCGTAGCGTGGACGCCGCCGCGGGACTCGTACGCCGCGCCGCCGCCGCGAGAGCCGTGGAGGCGACGCAGATGAACGCGCAATCCAGCCGGTCGCATACGCTCTTCTTGCTGTACATCACCGGCAGGCACCCGGCGTCAGGGCAGCTGCTCAATGGCTGCCTTAACCTGGTGGACCTCGCGGGCAGCGAGCGCACGGCGCGGTCGGGCGCGGAGGGCCAGCGCATGAAGGAGGCTTGCGCCATCAACAAATCGCTGTCGTCGCTCGGCGACGTCTTCATGTCCATCAGCCGCGGGGATAAGCACATCCCGTACAGGAACAGCAAGCTGACGCACCTCCTCGCGCCGTGCCTGGGCGGCGACGGCAAGACGCTGATGATGGTCAACGTCGCGCCGGAGCCCGAGAGCGCCGAGGAATCCATGCACTCGCTCAAGTTTGCGGCGCAGGTGAACGCCGTCGAGCTCGGCGGCGGCAAGACGCGGGCCAAGCGCAACGTCACTTACGAAAACAAGGAAAACGCGGGTGCCAACGTCGTGGTTGGACCCGCGGCGGCGGCCGCGGCCAAGGCTGGGGATAAGGCTCGCAGGTCCAGCATGATGCCACTGCCGCCAGGTGCGCTCGCGAGGCGCGCGAGTATGGCTGTGGGTAAGCGCGCGGCGGGCGCGGACCTCAACGGCCGGGCGGCCAAGAGGTGATTCGGGATATATGGATCAAAACGGGAATGGGACGGGAAGGGATATTATCGGTTTGAGCGCGGGGGCTCGCCGACGACTGTGGATACAATCGAGGGGGAAACACTTATCGTTTAAAACTACAAGAGACGTTTCAATGTCATCAAAAGCGTTTGAAGAAAAACCGCGTTCGCTCGTCACAACGTCGTCACAACCCCGGCTCGCCGGCTTTGCCGATTGAAAAAGAGCGGTAGTCGACGGCCCACCCGGGCTTGTCACCTCCTTTGCCCCTGCTCGGCGGCGTTCGTACCCCGCCGAACTTGTTGTAGTCCTTTGGGCGCATCGGTCCCAGCGGCGTCCGCGCGGGTGCCCTTCGAGCGGCGGCGGACGGTTTGGATGAAGATGAATCCCGCGTCGTCCTCTTCTTCTCCGCCGTCCTCGGCGCCGTCGGTTTTCTGTGGGTAGCCGGTGTCCGCCGTCCGGAAGGCCCGGAAGCGCGTCTAGAAGGAACGACCGGCTCGTCGTCGCTGAGCTCCAACTCGTCCTCCTCCCGTTCCTCGCGGAGCATCGCCTCCGCCTCGTCCACGAGGTCGATGAGCGACAGGTCGAACGAGAACGCCGATCTCGCGTCGTCGAGCAACCGCGCGGGGGTATCCCTCTTTTCCTCCTCGAGTGTAGTCGAACGACGGTCGGCAGAACTCGGACCGGTCGCGGCCTTCAACGGCTGAGGGCTCGGGATCTCCCACGCTACCGGCGGCGGTGTCCTCACCGGCGTCTGTGTCCTCACGGGCGCATCAACCCTCACGGGCGCATCAACCCTCACGGGCGCATCCACCCTCACGCGCGCGGGGCTCGGGCTTGAAACCTCCACCCTCTCCAGCGCCGCCGCCTCCGTTCTTTCGAGCGCCAGCAACCTCTCCGCCACCGCCGCCGCCTTCTCGCGCCTCGCCGCCAAACTGTTGGGCGTCATGATGAACGCCGGTTTGGTACCTTGTCCGAACGATAGGACCGACGGCGGCGGCGCGGGGGAGGACGCCGGCGAGTGACCCGCGGGCGAGGCGTCGATGTTGATCGATCCGCCAGAGCGGTGATGGTTCATCCCGAGACGGACCGTCTCGGCTGCGGCGGCGACGATGGAGCTCGCGCGTCCGTCGCCGTGTCGACGCTTGACGAACTCGTCGAACGCGCGCACGGGGGTGACGGGCGCGGATGACACGTGGTCGCCCACGGGGTCCGCGCGTGGGTCCGTGACGCCGAGGCACGCCTCGAGCGCGGCGGCGGTTTCGGGGGATGGCGCGGGCCGGTGAGTCACCACCCTTTGCCGCGTCACCGGAGCTGGGCCCGGCGTGGTACCCTTGAGCACGAGGAAGTCCTCGATGATCCGCGACGGCGGGGATAAGGGTGGGTGCATGACCGCGCTGAAGCTCGCGTCGCTGAACGCGAACGTCCCGTCGGACTCGGGTGTCGGGCTCGGGACGGTCGGCCCGCCAGCGGCGGCGGATGCGTAATTCGTCATCTTCCGGTCAACCTCGAGCAGGAACTCGGTAGCCTCCTCCGCGGACACCCGGCGGCCTGAGTCATCCACTCCGAGCACCGCGGCGACGGTATGCGCCGTGACCTTCTCGGCAACCTCGGTGAATACGTCCGTGGGCAACCTCGGTGACGGGCTCTCCTCTTTCGTCGCGCAGTCGTCGTTCTCGACCGCGAAGCTCGCGTCGAACGAGTTAGTACCTGGCGGCGCGGGGGCCGTCGGGGCGGGCGAATCAGCCGTCGGCACCGTGGGCGCGGGCGAGTTCACCGCGACGGACGACGTGGTGGTCGTGTCCACGCTCGCGTCTGCGAAATAAAACGCCCCGGATGGCCCCATGTTGGGATCAAAACGGAGCACCTTCGGTGGCTCGCCATCCATCGCCGTCGATCCCGCCGATAAAGCCCTGGGCGAATCGATCGAATTCCCGTCGAAGGGTTCCCAGTGGATCCCAGCCTGCGCGGCGGCGGCGGCGGCGAGCGCCGCGACGAGCGCGTCGTCCGGGTCCGCCGCCGCAGCCTTCTTCGCGGCTGCCCTCACCTCCGCGGGCAACTCGGGCGTCACCGAATGAACATTCGCGCTCGTTGATTCTTCACCCGGGGTCGGAGCCGCTCCCACGCTGTCGGGTGAGAGCGTCATGTTCATCGTCGCGCCGGAACACTGACTCGAGCCCATCGCCGTGGGCGTCGCCGCCGCGTGAGGCGTCGCGACGGTTCGGATCCCGGTACGAACCGTCGGGGTCACCGGGCTCGGCGAAGACGAAGATGATCCTTCGGAACCCCCGGAACCAGACCCGATCTTGTGAGCCGCGGCGTTGCGCGCGGCGGCTGCGAGCATGGACGACTTTGCCCACGCGGGTGCGCGCTGGGCAGCGCCGGATTGCACCGCGGAGAGCCACCGGAGGTCCCGCGCGGACCCGGGGGAGAGACCGGGAACGAACGGTGAGTTCGGCGGTTGTCGCGGCTGTTTATTCGGCTGTGTATTCGCAGCGTTCTCGGCGGCGGCTGCGGCTTTCGCCGCGGCGACGATAGCCGCGGGGGGCGTCGAGGGCTTGGGCGTCGTCTCCGTCGCGTTCGTGCGCACCACGATGGTCTCGGGAGGTGACCCGGCCGGTGCGATCGATGGCGACGCGATGGATTCCTCCGTGGGTTCGGTGACTAGTCCAACCGCGGCAGGGGAATCTTTCCCGGCGCTCGCCGGCGACACAGCTGTGTTTGGTGCGGACGCGCGCCGCGCGGGTGTATCCGGCAGCGGCGTGATGGTCAGCTCGCCCGATGGACCCATCCCGAGCATCCCCGCGTGCCCGCCTCCGAGCGCGTTGATCGTCGCCAGGGCTTCATCGAGCCGCGTTCTGAGGCTTTCGATCTCCGCGCGTCCGTTCGCCTCGGCCGTCTCGGCATCCCGCCGGGCGCCCTCCTCCGTCGCGCACCGGCCCTTCAGCGTCTCCAGCTCCTTCTCCAGCTTGGCCCGTGCCTCGGAGAGCTCCACCACCTGCCGGATGAGCTTCGCCACCTTGCGCTTCTCCTCAGGGCCGAGATCGTGGAAGGACGCGTGCGCATGGTCACCGAGGGGCACGTACGACCCATCGGGCGCCGCGAGCGAATCCATGTCGTGGGCGCCGAACGGGGACTCGGGCGCCGCCTTGGACGCCGCCGCCGCGTTGGGCTTGGACTTGGACGACGGCTTGGCGGCCTTGGTGGAGGATGCCTTGGCGTTGGACGCGACGCGCTGCCACGCGCGGAAGTTGGCGTCGTTCTCGTCGCCGGACGCCGCCGCGCCGGTGCCGTCGAATTCGTCGTCGTCGTTGTTGCCCCTCGGTTTCGACGACGACGCTACGGGGGGAGGACTGTAGACGGACGTCGACGGGCGCCGGGCATGCGCGCCGATTGTGGGCGGCTTCTTCGTGCCGCGCCGGTAAGACGCGGGCGCGCCCCAGGGCTTGCGCGGGGGATCGCTCGGCGCCATCCTCGCTGTGCTTTGCGTCGAAGGTCGTGGAGCTATACGGTGATGCGTCCGAGAGAAGGAAAAACTAGCCGTTGCGATAAATTTCGGACCGAGTTCGTAACGCGAATTCGTGGAGCGTTTTTACAAAAGGATGATGGAAGGAAGACGCTACGTGAGGTAATGCACGCGCGCGCTGATCCACAGGAACGCGAACGAGATGATCAATGTCTGGCGACAACAACTCAGATGCCAAACATAGCATCTGACGTTTGTGACCATCTCGTTCGCGTTCCGTTGAGGTATGTGGAGCAGCGCGCGCGAGTCTCATCGCGACGGAGTCACGTAGCGCCCGAGGTGGAACCGCAACCCTCACTCCACGTGAGCGTCCACACGAGCGTACTGAACCGAAGGAACGTGAACGAGATGAATGTTGGAGTGCTCTCCAGCTGATAGCCGATGAACGCGGCCTCTCGCGTCACAGAGAGATTTCCACGCGTCTGTTTGGTTCCATCAGCTGCGGGTCGAGTTCATCTCGTTCACGTTCTCGTTTGTGGTAAAAATCAGTACGCTCGTATTGACGCACATAAGGCGATCGCTGAGACCATCACACGTGGAGTCGTCGTTGATCCACCCCACACACGCACCACTCAACTCAGTACCTCGCCGCCAGAAACTCCCCACCCTGCACGTCCCCGTCTTCCCACCGGGCAAACAACAACGTCACGCACGAGTTCCCCGCCTCGGACGCTACCCTGTCGATCGTACCGAACGGAGCCTCCGTCGCGTCCAGGTGCCCCGGCGTCTTGGCTCGGTCCTCCAGCCACAGCAGCTGATCGCCGGGTAACACGAGTCCACCGGCGAGGCCGGGGAACGGGTGCACGTGCGTGACGACGGCGCCGGTGGCCGGGCTCGGCGCGTCTCTTGGGTCCTGCGGAAAAGTTTGAAGACTGAGTCACTGTAGTTGACACTTTTTCTCGGAGCGTGGTTGTGGCTTTTGGGGCGCGCTTACCGCGAGCTCCGTCAGCGCGCAGTGCTGCGCGGGCGCGTGAGCCGGCGCGAACGCCAGGTGCTTATCGATCGGACGCGTGAGGATGATGCGGATCGTGTGAGGGTGCCGCGCGTGCGTCGACGTGCGCGTGTGCGAGGCGCCGTGTTCGGGCTCGAGCGGCCCGAAAGGGCTGAGCGCCTCGTCGTGAGGTACGGGCGGCGGCGGGAAGTGGTCGACGACTCCCGGCGGGGGTCGATCGACGACGTGCGGGGCGGGCGCGGCGCGCGTCTCGGTCCACGCGCCGACGTCCAGATCCCCGAAGAACCCACCGGCGGTGGCGGGGAGGCGTGGCGTGGGGTCGCTGTGAAGCACCGCGCGCGTCGGGTTGTTGAGGACTCGTCGCCGTCCAAACCCGCGCCGCGTCGCGGGCGTATCGCGGCGCCGCCGCGTCGACGACCGAGGCGTCGCCGGTGGGATCGACGGCACCGATACGAGCGCGCGCATGTGTGCCGGTCGTGCGGGTCGTCGGTGGATGCGGCGGCGCGCGCGCGGGCACTGAACGCCGGCGGTAAGGAGGGGCGCTTTTCTTCGTGCACGTCCGAGGGGCAGCGATCGAGATCCACGTCCCGCCAAAACTCGCGCTGAGGTGGCACACCCGCCCTCGCCCGTGCCGCCTCACACGGCGAGCGGTGACATGCTCACGGCGAGCGCGATCGCGCACCGCCCTTCGCTCTTACACACCCGACCGACAACACGCGTCATCGCGCGTCGTCGCGGACCTCTCACGGTCAAGGCGTACGGTGAACCGGGTGCGATGAACGACGACGCGAGGAGACGGCCCTCCATACAATCGATGGGCAGCGCAGATCGGTTGGAGGTGATGCGCGCCAAGCCGCTGTTCACCATCGGGCTCTTCGCCGACGCGCAGTACGCGGACAAGGACGATTTCGAGCGCCCGTCCGAGCCCGGGAGGGTCAAGTACTTCCGCGCCTCCGCGACCCGCCTCGCGGATGCTTTCGTCGACTTCCGCGCCAAAGGCGAGTCCATGGCGTGCATCGTCAACTTGGGCGACCTCATCGACGGGTACAACGACGACGACGTCACCGTCCCCGTCCCCACGCGCACCGGCCCGGTCCCGACACACCTCGCGGACAAATCACGCGCCGACATGGAGGTCATGCGTCGCGTCGTACGCGCGGGCGCGGGGGCGACCCAAGTGTACCATTGCCTCGGCAACCACGACTGCAACCTACCACGAGAAGAGGTCTGCGAGACACTCGGTAACCCTAAAAACGCCGCGTACTTCAGCGTCAAGTTACCCAGGGGCTGGAGGCTGCTGGTGCTGGACACCACGGAGGTTAACCCGCGGTATGAAACCCCAGGGAGCGACGCGCAGGTCGCGGGGGAGGCTTTCGTCGAGGCGGCCAAATCCAAACCGGGTAAGTTTATTTTAACCATCGTATGGGCAATCAGAATGACGTCGTGGTTTTATTTACCTTTGTATTTATTTATTTTCAGGCGGCGCGGAACGTGTGAAGCCGTGGGGCGGCGGATTGGGCGAAACGCAGACGCAGTGGCTCCGACGTGAGCTGGAAGCCGCGACGGACGGGCGCGAGAAGGTGATCGTGGCGTCGCACATCGCGTTGAGTCCAACCGCGGCGAGGCCTGGGATGTCGGCGTGGAGATCCGACGAGGTATCTCAGACTTTGGAGTCGTTTGACTGCGTGAAGGTTTGCGTGGCGGGTCACGATCATCCGGGCGGGTACGGCCGCACGCTGGTACCCGACCGCGAGGGTAAGTACCGCACGTTCGGCAGGGTTCACTACGTCACGCTGGAGGCTATGCTCGAGGCGCCGGAGGGCAGCACGAGTTACGCGACGATGGAGGTTTACGATCACGAAGTGTCAGTCGTCGGCGTCGGGCAAGCGACGAGCCGAAGGCTACAGACGAGTGAGGATGGGGTGTTCACCGGTGTGGCGAGCTTCGGGGAACGGATCAGCGACGTGATGGATGACGGCGGCGGGGTCGGGAGGGACGGCACGGACGGGGATATCGTGTCGTGGATCAACAGGAACGCGGGGAGGATGGGCGGACCGGACGTCGAGATCACGTGAGGAGTTTTTGGTTATTTTTTGGTTATTTTTTGGTTTCCGTCGGCGGTTTGGTTATTCTTTTGGTTATTCTTTTGGACGCCGTCGCGCGTCCGTGTTGTTATACTAAGGCTAGTGCTATCGTTCCGTGTCACCTGTACTTGGACTGGTTCTGCAGGTACGCCTTCTCGCTCATCCCGTGGTTGAACACGTCCGACCCGGCGCCGAGCGGCTTCATGGCGCCGCACCGAGTGCACTTCTCCGCGTACTTTGGGTTCATGTGGTTACTCCCGCTCTTGGTGCACTTGTACGACTGGCACGGCCAGAAACCTTTTTTGGCCTTGTCGTCCATCTCCTCCTTCTCCTCCTTGGGCGTGGCGTGCAGTGTTCCCTTCATGTACGTCTTACCGGCGGACATTGCTCGGTATTGCTCCAAGGTCATGGCGGCTCCGAATCCCGGAACCGGTTCGTGGTCCATGTCCACGTTCGCCGCTCGCATGGCCTCCTCGGCCCGCGCCTTGGCCTCCTCGGCGATGCGCGCGGCCTCGGCTTCGGCCTCGGCTTGGGCGCGTGCGCGTTCGGCGGCTTCAGCGGCGGCTGCTGCTTCTCTCTCCGCTTTCTCCTTTGCGACAATCTCCGCGGATCTCATCTGGAGTCCGCCCTTGGATCGCTTGGGTTTGTCGGCGTCGTCGTGCACAGCTGTGTTGGCGTCGCGCCGGTCGTCGTCGGATGCGTCGGAGGCGTCGCTGCGTTCGCGGCTGCGCTTCTTCTTCGCCGCGCGCTTCTCCTCCTTCTTCGAGCGCTTGCGTTCCTTCTTCTCGCGTTTCCGCTGTTTCTTGGCAGCCTTCTTGGCAGCCTTCTTCTCTTTCCGTTCGGCCTTCCGCGCTCGTTCATCCGCGTCGTCGTCGCCTGTCGCGCCTCTTCCCCGTGCAGAGCGGGAGCGGGACCTGGACGGCGAGGAGGACGGGGAGTCGTGGCGCCGACCCACAGCCGTCGGCTCGCTGTCTGATGATGAAGAAGAATCGTGCCGACCTCGCCGGCGATCGTTTGGGGATCCCGCTCTCCTGGAGTCATCTCGCGACCGGCTCCTGCTCCTCCGAGCCGCCTGACCCCTGCTCCTGCTCCTGCTCCTGCTCCTGCTCCGGCTGCGGCTCCTGTCGCTCCTGCCCATCGCGGCCTACGTCTCCGCGCCTTCGTTTGTGAGGCCAAAACGAAACGCCGCCGCCGCTTCGAGCCAGATTTTATTTGCTGAACTGTGGGAAAATGGCAAAACGTAACTGCAGTCCCGAGCCAGGACAGAGTAAGACAAGGAGGGCTGGTCGCCCCGTGGGAAGATTCGAAAGGAGAGGAGGATCACATCGCGATCGTTTCGTCGTATTGAAAGAATGCATCTATATGCGTCGAATACCCTATTCGTGCCGTCCCGCCACACCCACCCGTGATGAAACACTTCGTACCAAATCTCATCACGCGAATGCGAAACCCGCCGCGCCAAAGTCGAGCGCCATGATCAACTTCCGTCTCAGCTGATCAAACGACCCGTACTCCGCCAGCTTGATCGTCCTCGAGCACGTCTGCGACTCCGGCAGCGAATGCGGCGCCAGGTGGTGCGCCAGCGTGAGACGAAACTCGCACCCGTCAAAACCCGTCGGCCCAAGAGTTGAAGCGCCAGTCCAAAACTGCAACAGCGCCGATCTCCGCTGCGGCGTTAGCGACTCGACCGCGCGCCAGAACCACCCAACCACCGCGTGCTCACCGCCCCGGGCGCCGTCACCCACGCCACCCACGCCGCCCTGCACGGACGTGCTCGCGGACGCGCTAAAGTCGCTGTGACGCGTCGCGGACCGCCACGCCTTCGGGCACAGCGTATCAACCCCGCACACCAACCTTCGCAAATCCTCGGGGGAGAAACCCCTGAGCAGCCGCGTCGGGACGACATCGTTAAGGCCCTCGCGCATGGACCTGACCGCCTTGAGCGTGGACGCGCCGTCGACGACGGTCGCGCGGTGACGCGCCAGCGCCGCGACGTACCTCGCCTTGTTCTCGTCCGTCACAACGACCTCCGCTCCGCCGGTAACGAGCTCGACGACGCCGTCGTCGCCGCTCGCCTCGCGAGAAAAGGTGAGCATGTCCATCGCCCACGCGTTCTGCTCCGACGCCATCGGCGCGCGGAGGAGCGCGATGAGCGAGCGGTGAAACTCGGGCTCGATCTCCGCCATCGAATCCAGCCACCTCAGCGCGGGCGCGTCGGGTTCGGGCGCGGCGGACAACCCGAGCAACCGCTCGAGCTTTGTACGACGTTTGTGAGGCCCGAACCCGTCATCATCTGAACCGTCATCTCCGTCGTCCTCGGGAGCTGAACCGTCACCTCCGTCGACCGTCCCGCCGCCGCGTCTCGGGTGCCTCTCCATCGCCTCCTTGATCCGCCGCATCGCCGGCAGGTCGTTCGTCGACGCGGGAAGGCCGAGGTTGAAAATTCGTCCGAGTTTCTCGCCGATGAACCGGTCCCGCGGATCCAAAGGCGCGAAACCCCCATCCGCGCCGTACAGCAGCTGGTCCCACAGCCACGGCACCAGCGGCAAACGCACGTGGCACCCGGACGTGACGCACAGGCCGATGAACCTACCCACGAAGCGCCACGCGAGCGGCGAGTCGCCGACGGCGCAGAGCGGGTTCACGTGGTAATAAGGGTTCTCACCCGGGTTCACGTCCACGGACCCGGGCCACGCGCGGAAGAGGGCTCGGTCGGTATCCGCGAGTAACGCCGTCGCCGCGAGCTGAAACGCCTCGCGGACAACACCGGGACCGTTACCGAGTTCACCACGGAACGACGCGTTGATCACCATACCGCGAAGCGCGTCGTGGGGATAAACCGTCCTCGGGCTCGACACTCGGGCCGCCCCAGCGCCGGTGCCGGTGCCAGTGCCAGTGCCAGCGCCAGCGCCGGTGCCGGTGCCAGTGCTCCCTCCGCCGCCGCCGCCGCCGCCGCGCGGGTTCGTCGCTCGCTCGGCAAACAAGTCCGTCAGAGGAACCTCCGCCGGGAACTGCCCGGCCCTTCCAACACCCCCCGGGCCCCCGAACCCCAGCATCTCCGCGGCGACGTCCCGCGCAGCCTCCTGATACGCCGGCGACGCGCCTCCCGAACTCATGAGCCCGAGTCCCCCGCGGTGCGGCGTCGGCGTCGCACCCCCGGACAACCCCCGGAGTCCTCGCGGCGTTGTAACCGCGGCGCGCCTGTATATCCTGTGGATGACGTCGTAAAAGTCACCCGCGGTGTCGCTCCGGCTCACTTCAACTTCAAACACTCGGCCGAATACGGCGGATGGCGGCGCGTGCGTCGAGTGGAGCGCCCGAATCTCCCGCTGCAGCCGCTTAAACTTAGCCGCGAAGGACACGCAGTGTGGGTAGCGCTCGAGGAACTGGAGCGGGCGCGGTGGGCACAGCGCGGAGGGATCCGCATCCACCAGCCGCGACAACGCGGACCGAAAGCGCCGCACCAGCAGCGACATCTCGCGCGAGACATCCGGCAAGGTTACACTTTTACTCGAAGCTCCGGGAAGGTCAAACTTGGAGGGGTCGAGCGCGTCCGCGCGGAGGATTCGCGCCGCCGCGTCGATGGCACCCGCGGCGGTGACGAGCGTCTTGAGCGGCGCGGCCATCGCGCCGGTGGAGAACGCGTTACGAAGCGCGTCGTTTTCGCGAATCGTCGCGTCGTCGTTGACGAAGACATCGCCGTGGGCCCACGGGTCGCCTCCGCGCCGCCCGGCGCCAGCCGCGGACGCGGATGACAGCCACGCGGCGGTGAGGACCCGTTCCACCGCGAGCTCGATCGCCTCCAGCGTCGAGCGCATCGCACGCGCCGCCGGGGTCGACGGACACAACGGAGTTAACGAACCGGAGTCGGCGCTGATAACCCAAAAGTCACCGATGAGCTCCGCGTCGTCGGACAAGGCGACGTGCGTACCCTCGAGAGGCTCAAACGCGCTCGAGTCCACGCCCGGCCACGCGCACACTACATCGCTCAGTCTTCGCATGAACACGCGCAACAAGTCGTTCAACTGGCGCGGCTCCAGTTGAACGACATTCTCAAACCTTGAAACCATGTCTGCGATGTCCCCCTCGTTGAATAAACACCGCCGCGTATTCTCGACGTGAACGGCGTCGACTCTCGACACCAGCGCGGCGGCGCATACCAGCGCCGCGACCGACGAGCAATCGTCCGCGGCCTGCACTCTATCGGCGGTGGGCGCCTTGAGGTGCGCGAGGACGCCGTTTCGTGCCCAAACTTCAACCGCGACGAGCGCCGGTTCAATCTCCAGGAGCGCGGCGGTTCGCATGCGTTCCCCCAGCGTCGACTGCAGCATCGCGGGTTTGACCCCGTGGTGGTTCAGGTAGGCGGGCGAGCCAAACTGGGGCGGCGGCGGGTGCATCGCCGCGTGCGCCAGAACAAGGGTGGACTCCGCGAATGAGTTTACCTGTAAGTGTTAAACACAATGTCAATCAAATCGCCAGCACGAGAAAATTAAAATAAACTTACGATTCTCTGCGGCGGGCGCGACGCGATGAGCGTCGACGTCAGCGCCGGCAGCGCCTTCCCGAGGAGCTCCGGCAAGTTCCCGGCGATACCCGCGAGGAACCCGGCGGCGGACGTGGACACCGCCGCGCCGTCCTGCCCGGGTTCGCCGGTGTTCGAAGGGTTTAGACCGCCGAAGGGTCTAGACCCTAAACCCGACCGCGGATTGATTACGTTAACGCGCCCGGCGACGCACGACTCGGTGATTGTCTCCGCGAGCTTGGTCAGCGCGATCCACCCGTCGGCGGCGTTGCGCTTGGGGACGCCGTGTACGTGCCACTGGTGCGCCACGGTGGCCAGGACCCTGGCCGCGGCGCAGGTGTACACGCCGGCGCAAGCCTCGAACGGGCACATGCGCAACGCGTCCCTCGCGGCGAAGAGTTCGCAGCCTGGGGTTGGTTAGTAGGGGGGAGTTGGTTAGTAATTGGGTGGTGATTGGGTATTTGAGTATGGAAGGAGACCGCTCGGCACCACCGGGACGAAAGTGACACTCACCGCACGCGAGTAAAACGGCGACGCGGCCGTCGCGTTTCAGGTGTGGTGTTAATAACTCGAGCACGGTGAAGTCGGGTCGGTTCTCGTCGTCTGGGCGCGTGAGAAACCTGAGCATCTTGAGGCCGCTGGCGCTGAAGGTCGGGACGAGCGGTGAGCGTCCGCCGGGCGGGTTGAACTCCCGCGCCTTCGTCGATGAACTCCCGCCGCCGCCGCTTCCGTTCGACGCGGGTGGTGAGGTGCTGGGATGCGGAATCGCGTCGCGCCGGAACAGCTCGTACTTTACCAGCCTCGCGAGTAACTGCACCGACGTTCGCATCGCCGCGGACTTGGCCGCGGAGATTTGTGTCGTAATGGTGGTTCCGTTCGAGGGTGGTGACTCATCGTTCGGTGACTCATCGTCCGCCGGGGATTCCCGCGAGCCGCCGCCCCGCCTCGTCGGCGGCCTGTCCGCGTCGTCCGGCAACGCATCCGGCACGGCGGCGTCGTTGAGACCCGGGAAATCGTTGAACAAATTGCTCAGCTCGCTATCCCACGACAGACCCACGGGCGGGCGCGACCTGGGCGGCTCAAATCTGTTCCGCAGTACTTCGGCTCCGCGTCTGTTCCGGATGCGCCGCGCGATGACGCGGGGTATACCGTCGCGGCCGCCCCCGTCGTCGTCCGTGTCGAAGCCGTCCTCTCTCGAACCCTCGGAGATGTCGCCGTTGTCGTAGGGTTCTGCGCGGGTGATCACCCGGCCGTCGCGGGTGTAGAGCCTTCCATCTTCGCCGCGGCGAGCGCCGGTTCTAACAGCGTACCCAGCGCCGGTGTTGGGAGCGCGGTTCATCCCTTGGCTGTGGCGCCAAGCCGCCCGAGCCTGCTCGAGCACGTCCCCGGGTGCCACCGGTTCTTCTTCGTCTACGTCCCACACGTCGTCGTCGGAGTCGCCGTGGACGTTCACGAGCGTCCACGGCGCGGGGGGCGCGAGGGACTCGGGGTACCGGGGGCCTTCGTCGTCGTCGTCGTCTCCAAAAAAGTGGTCGAGCCCGCCGGTGCGGAAGCGGGGATCGTGCGACAGGTTCACCGCGTGGCGCCTCGTCGCAGCACCTCCTTGTCGGAACGAGGGATGTAAACTACGCGTGAAAGGACCTAAAATAGCGCCGCGATGAACCCTTGCGCCGTGATGGAGGGTTACCCTACCACGCCTGCGCGATTCCGGTCTTTCCGTCTGCGGCGAATCGAGGTTACCTCCCGGCGTCGGCGTGGGTTCGGGGCGAGTCGCGATTCGCGCGCTTCGGCGACGGCCGACAAAGTCCACGCCGGAGCGCTCGATCGATTCCCGTTCCAGAACATCCAGGTGCTGATCCGCGGTGAGCCGCGTGGCGGGCGCGGGTGAGTCCGCCGTCGCGGGGCTGAACAAGCCTTGGTTCGCGGGGTGGACGTCGTGGGTCTCCCCCCACAGACCCGCCCACGTCCTCGCGGACTCCAGGCTCTCGCCCTCATCCTCCCCGGAGCCGCCCGTCACCGGGTCGTTGACTGTTTGCCCGTAGGCGTCGTCGTGAGAAGAGGCGGAGAAGAGGGCGTCGACGAGCGACTGCGGCGGCGCCACCCGAACGCTTCCGTCGACCCACACGTCGTGAACACCTTCGTCGTCACCGCTCCTTCGTTCCCCTCCCGCCGCGGCCTCATCCTCATCCTCGATTTTGCCAAAGACTCGCGTCACGAGCTCCGCGGCGAGTGCCTGCGAGACTGCTCCGTCGTAGAGGGTCTTTCGCAGCGCCGGCATCTCTCGGTACACGCGCACGCTCGTCCTGAGCTGAACCTCGACGCGCAGGGCTTCAAAGGCGCGGCACGCGGCGATCGTCGCGGCCGGGCACGCCTCGCACACGCTGTCCCTGAGGAACGCGGCGAGGATGGGGAGCGACGCGGCGACGAGCGCGGCGTTGAGCCTGGCTCGGACAATCTTATCGGCGGAGAGGGAACGGGGATCGGCGTCGGCGTGTTCCGTTACGTGGTCCTTCGCCATGGTGTAGAGCGTCTTGATGTTCGCCAGGAGCTCAGTGCGCTCATCTTGGAACGATGAAGGCGTGTGTTTGAGGTGTTCGGCGATTTGCTTGGAAACGCCGAGGAGTTTCACCGCGCAGGTGATGAGCTCCCGCACGTGCTTCTCGAGCGTCTCCACGAGATCCCGCTTGCGCGTCTTGACCGCGTGTGGGCCCTGGAGGCGGCGCACGATGTCGTAGAGGGCGTTCTGGGAGAGGTCGCGCCACGTACGCTCGCGCTTGCCGCGCTTCGGTTTGGGCTCGGTGGCGACGCGCGGTGACGCGCGGTGTCGCGCCCGTCCGGGAGAAGCGCCCGCGCTGTCGTCGTCGCCGGGTTCTTTCTTAACACCTCCATCGGCTCCGCCGTCGGGGCGCGTGGCGGACGCGCCGCCCGCGCCGCTCACGCCGCGGGTCCTAGGGGACGCGCGCGTGCCGTCACTCGCCTCATCCTCCGGGCGTTTCCGCTTCGCCTTCGACATCTGCGGGTGGCGTGAAGGGGAGGATGTGTCAGGATCTGGTTTTTTGGCAGGGGGTGCCATTGTTTGTCTTTTGCGTTCGACCTTTCCGAGGTTCCCACCCCTGGATGTGCGCGCGGGGGGGTATCACGCGACGGGAACAGGGTTCGCGGGTTTAGGGTTACACTGGGGAAGAGACGCACCTCGACTCGCGCGGCGCCCGCTGCTCAGACGCCGCTCAGCCAAAGATGAGACCTCGAGGTCGTGAAAACAGAGGTTGACTCACTTCGCGCCATCTTGATCTGGTGCTAACAAGCGAGTTATCAGCAAATAGATTTATGTGACCTTTTCTGGTTATAATATTGGACCAGTTAGTTGTTAAGTTCGTATGCGTATTTTAGATGACAATCACCACAAAATAACCAAATCCCCGGATTTTGGACGTTATCCGAGCGTGACCCAACCGTGAGATACGCGCCTCGGCTCTCAGCCAAACGGAGGCGCGCTCGGGTGAGCGCGTCGCGTCAGTTTCAGCCGAGACCGCCGGACCCGTCACGCGAACCTTCGCCGACGCGCGTCCCGTCTCGGAGGACCCGCGACACACGGGAGACACCGCGCCTTCGAACGCAAAGGTCG
>Ga0257110_1000588_pt1 | contig 17259 bp, 17 predicted proteins | sample LP_taG_7_FD_190184 | JGI IMG/M metagenome (GOLD analysis project Ga0257110, IMG submission 190184) | Marine microbial communities from Northeast Subartic Pacific Ocean, Canada - LP_J_2015_P26_10m | ecosystem: Environmental > Aquatic > Marine > Oceanic | place: Canada: Northeast Subartic Pacific...
TGTGGGTAACATGGCTGGACTAGAGTTTATAACAAAAGGTCCTAAGATGATAGGCAGTTACAGATAAATGGATAACAAAATAAAAGATATTCTTTATAAAGAAACGCACAGGCAGAATAATACCATTGAGCTCATAGCAAGTGAAAACTATGCCAGCGAAGCAGTAATGGAATTGAGCGGAAGTATATTTACAAATAAGTATGCTGAAGGCTATCCAGGTAAACGTTACTATAACGGTTGCGACCATATGGATGAAATTGAAACTATGGCAATCGAAGAAGTTACTAAACTGTTTGGTTGCAACTTTGCTAATGTACAACCACATTGTGGTGCTAATGCCAATACAGCAGTATTCCAAGCATTTTTAAAACCTGGTGATACAATACTAGGTATGGATTTAGCAAGTGGTGGACATTTAAGCCATGGCAGTAAGCCAAATATATCAGGTAAAGTTTACCAAGCACACCATTATGGTGTTAATAGTAGAGGTATGTTAGATTATGATGCTATAATGAAACAAGCAAAAGAAGTTATGCCTAAAATGATTATAGCAGGTGCTAGTGCGTATCCAAGACAAATAGTGTGGTCTTACTTTAGACAAATAGCAGACGAAGTAGGAGCATATTTACTTGTTGACATGGCACACTACTCAGGACTTATAGCAGGCAAGTGTTACGATAGTCCTATTCAGTATGCTGATGTAGTTTCAAGTACAACACACAAGACGTTACGCGGTCCTAGGGGCGGTATTATACTGTGGAACAATGAGGAATACAGCAGACGTATTAATAGTGCAATCTTTCCAGGAACACAGGGCGGACCATTAATGAATATGATTGCCGCAAAGGCTCAATGTTTTGTAGAGGCTAATACAAAAGAGTTTGAGGACTATGCTCACAATGTTTTACTTAATGCTAGAGCATTTGCAAATCAACTTACAGCAAACGGATTTAATTGCTTGACAGGAGGCACGGATTCGCATATAATATTACTTGATTTAACAAATAGAGGAATTAGCGGAAAAGATGCGGCTGACCAATTAGAAGTGTCAGGTATTACTGTTAATAAGAATGGTATTCCAGATGACCCAAGAAGTTTTACAGAAACAAGTGGTATCAGATTAGGTACTGCGGCTGAAACAACTAAAGGACATGACGCTGACTGGTTTATACAACTAGCAGACAAGATTGCAGATATTATATAATGAAAATAAACTTTGATGTAGACATTGATATGGCAGACAGAGATAAGTTTTTAAAACTTGTTGATGTTATTCCTGCTAGTATCAAACGTGATGGCGAATATACAAAGCACAACACAGGTGTCTACTTTCAACCTATACCAAACTTTCCTTTAGAAGGTTACAGCACAATAGACCACAAGGAAGCAGAAGAGTTAGGTTACTTTAAAGTTGACTTTCTAAATAACCATGTGTACGAACAAATAGAAGATGAAGCACATCTAGATAAACTGCTAAACACAGAACCAATGTGGGAGTTGTTTGGACACAAAGAGTTGGTAGAACAGTTATTTCATATTAGCAATCATTATGAAATTGTAAAACAACACATGCCTACAAGCATAGAACAGTTAGCAATGATACTTGCATTAATAAGACCAGGTAAAAGACATTTAGTAGGAAATACTTGGGAAGTAATTGAGAAAGAAGTGTGGCAAAAAACAGAAGATTATTTCTTTAAAAGAAGCCATGCAATAGGTTATGCAACATTAATTGTTGTACAGTTAAATCTAATTGTGGAACAAGCAGGAACTACTCGTTAGGAACTTTCTTAACTAACTGAATACTGCGTCTTTTAATTCTCTTCTTAAGTATATTCTGCATACTTGTAACAGGTCCAAATAATATCTCAGTTTCTTTATTCATAAACGTTCTTAAACAATGATTGAATTCTTGCATCTCATGAAATAGAAATACATCGATAGGTAGCATACGGTTTGATTCCCACCACCATAAATCTGCATGTTCTAACATTAATTTACGTTCTTCATTATTTCTACATTTTTCAATATCGTAAAAACTTATAATTTGACCGTCTCTATTTTGTACAATTCCGACATATTCGACGTCATTGAACTCTAAACCTGTAAGGAATGGGAATTTTTCTTGTAAATCTGTGTGTTTAGTCATCAAACATATTTATAAGTAACTAAGATAAATACATATATTAAATGGAAGATAAAATATGTCGTATGGAAGTACAAATACATTATACATTTTAGGAAACCCGTCAGTAGACTTAGTATTAACGTCTGACGGAATAACAGTGGACAATAGACCAATGAATCAAAATAAACTAACAGTACATAAAGGGTTCGATTCTCAATTGAACTTTTTTGTGAGAAATAGAGATAGAGTTTTACAAAACTTATCAACTAAGACACTATATGCTAGTGTTATAAACCCAAATACAAATAAAAGAGTTATATTCAAACAACTTGAATTAATTAATAGCGGAACAACCGGAGAAGCAAAACTTAGTTTTGTACCTGGTGATTTAGCAGATTTGAGCCCAGGGTTATATCAAATTAGTATTAGTGAAAGTAGTGATAGTGGTGTAACACAAAGTCCTTTGTATGCAAACCAAAACGACAGAATTATTACAGACTTAGAAATTAGAAGTCAACTAGAGTACGATCCAATTCCAACGCAAACACAAATAACATTTCAAGACCAAGGCTCTAATGTTTTTGTTACAAGTGCAATGTACGGTAATCAAGACCAAAACTTTAAACACAGTCAACATACCATTGGTATGTACATGACTGACTTTGTTGGTATTGTTACTATACAAGGTTCTGCTTTATCTAGTACACCAACACAGGATAGTGATTGGTATGACATTAACGTTCAAGGTGATTCTGGACAATCAGTTGTTCCTTTCACTACAGCATTTAGTGGAATAGATGCTTATAATTTCACAGTCAACACCAATTGGGTTAGAGTCAAATTCGACAAAACCTCAGGTTCTTTAGATAAAGTTTTATTAAGAAATTAGTTGACTTTACATAGAATGGTGTTATAATAGTTTTGTTATGCATCATCATGAACTCGTAGACAACGTACATCGATTACTTATGGACAATTTGCCGTTAAATAATGGCAAAACTCCTAGTGGCTGGACTACATTCAATTGTCCAATGTGCAGTGATAAAAGAAAACGTGGTGGTGTAATACAAAGCAATGCTAAGATAAGTTATCATTGTTTTAACTGTGGATTTACAACAGGCTGGGCTCCAAGTCCTAAACTAGGTGGTAAGTACAAAAAGTTATGTGAAACGTTGGGTGTGCCAGTTACTGACATACACAAAGTTGTATTAGACTTAATGAAGCATAGTGAAGAACTAGAAATAGAAGAAACTAGCGATTATGTTTATACAGCGGCTAGTTTCAAAACACATACCTTACCAGACGAAACTACTTTAGTAGAAGATTTACCAGACGACCACAAAGTTAAACAGTATGCAATAGAACGTGGACTATTAGGAAACTTTCCTTTGTTGCATATTAACAATAGCATGTACAATGCCAGGCTAACCATTCCTTTTATGTATAACAATCAATTAGTTGGTTGGACTGGCAGACATGTAAACCCACCTAACAAAGAAACTGCAAAGTATTTGTTAAACATGCAAAGTGGATATGTATTTAACATAGACAAGTTTGTTGACAGCGACAGAGACTTTGTTGTGGTTGTTGAGGGTGTATTTGATGCTATACTCATAGATGGTATTAGTGTATTAGGAAATGGCGTTACGGCAGAGCAGGCTCACCTTATTGACAAACTAAATAAACGTGTTATACTTTGCCCTGATAGAGATGAAGCAGGTAAAGAACTTATTGAAAAAGCAATTGAATTAGGATGGGAAATAAGTTTTCCACCTTGGAGTGCAGAATGCAAAGATGCCGCTGATGCTGTTGGTAAGTATGGCAGACTTCTTACACTTGCGAGTATTGTAAAACATGCAAGTAGCAATAAGATTAAGAATCAAGTAAAGGCAAAAATGTTATGAAAAAAACATTATTAATAAACGGATGCAGTTGGAGTGGAGGACATGAAAACATTCATGACGAGAATGGTAATTTGAATCCACAACCTAATTATGTATGGCCCAATAAATTAACATCTAGAATACCCGACTATTCAATTACAAATTTAGCAATAGGTGGTAATAGTAACGATAAAATTCTTAGACGGGCTATAGAGTTTATAGACAGTAATTCTGTTGATGCAGTTATAATACAATGGACAGCAATGCATAGAAAAGAGGTATACTTTGAGCCAGTAGGAGAATGGGGTAATCTGTGTAACTATTTTGAATTAATAGACCCTACAGATAAATTACAAACTACTAATAAAGCATATACAGATAAAATTATGTATGCAATGCATTTCGATAAAAATGTAGAATACACTGAGTCAGTGTTAAATACAATAGATAAAGTAACAAAGTCAGCAACAGATGATTACTTTTGGCAATACAGTGAAACAGATTATGTTGTAAAATACTTTCAACAACTATTAGTTTTACAAACGTATTTAGAAAATAAATGTATACCGTATATGTTTACATCTATGAATGGTAGTAGTCATTTACCGCTTATGATTAACAAGGTTGGTGTAGAAACTGATTATGAAAAGATACTGGCAAGCCAATTAAATTTAAACAATTGGACAAAAAGACCATTATCTTTTATGGTAAGAGATGATATAGATGATACATTACATCCAACATCAAAAGGTCATCAAATAATTGCGGCAGAACTTACTAGGGAGTTTAAAAGAATAAATGGATAATATAGAGAACTACACAGAAGAAATACAAGAGATGTATTTAAACTTCTTAATTACTGATCCAGAATTGTTTGTGAGAGTAAACAATATTGTTGAGCCTTATATGTTTAATAAAAGGTTTCAAGATGCAGTTAAATTTTTAAAACAACATAGTGAAGAATATAGTGCTATTCCTACTATTGACCAAATTAAAGCAACAACAGGATTAGAACTAGAACGTATAGAGGGACTAACATCTAATCATTCAGATTGGTTTTTAGATAGTTTTGAAAGATTTTGTAGGCATAAAGGATTAGAGAAAGCAATACTTGATAGCACAGACCTATTAGAAAAAGCAGATTATGGTGCAGTAGAAAACAAAATTAAAGAAGCAAGTCAAATTAGTCTTGTAAAAGACTTAGGTATTGAATACTTTGAAAATCCTAAAGAAAGATTACAACACATTAAAGCACAGGCTGGTTCGGTTAGCACAGGCTGGAAAATGTTTGATAGAAAATTATATGGCGGACTAAACAGAGGAGAGATAACAATCTTTGCTGGTGGTTCTGGTGCAGGTAAGAGTTTGTTCTTACAGAACTTAGGAGTTAATTGGGCATTAGCAGGACTTAATGTTGTTTACATTAGTTTAGAGTTAAGTGAACAACTAATTAGTATGCGTCTTGATGCAATGATTAGTGAATATAGCACAAAAGAAATAATGCGTAACATGGATGATGTTGATTTAAAAGTGCGTATGAAAGGTAAAGGTGCTGGTAAGTTCCGTGTTAAGCAAATGACTAGTGGTGTTAATGCAAACGACATTAGAGCATACGTTAGAGAGTATGAAATAAATGCAGATATTAAAGTAGATTGTATTTTAGTTGATTACTTAGACTTAATGAGTCCTATTAGTGCTAAAGTAAGTCCAGGAGACTTGTTCATCAAAGACAAATATGTATCTGAAGAGTTGCGTAACTTAGCAATGGAATCTAAAACATTATTTGTAACAGCATCGCAGTTAAACAGAGGTGCAGTAGAAGAAATAGAATTTGACCACCACCATATTGCAGGTGGTATTAGTAAAATACAAACAGCAGATAATGTTGTAGGTATATTTACAAGTAATGCTATGAGAGAACGTGGCAGATATCAAATACAGTTTATGAAAACACGTTCTAGTAGTGGGGTAGGTAGTAAAGTAGACTTAAAATTTAATCCAGATACACTTAGAGTAGAGGATTTAGATGAGGAAGATGAAGATTCAATGACAATGACTACTGGAAGTCTTATAGACCAACTAAAAAGAGGTAACACTATAAAAACAGATGAGCCAGAAACTACTAATACAATTAGTACTGCATTAAACATGCAGGAGTTTATGAAGAAAAACGACCTTTAAATGATAAATATGCATATAACATTAGGAAACAAGTAAATGTCAGAGAGAAAATCGAGAAGTATATTAGAAGAATTAAATTCTATTAGTGTAGACAGAAGTCGCCACCACGTTCTCGAAAATAGAGTTGAACACCTAGTGTCTAGTGCAGAAAATATCAAAGCAATATTGCGTGAAGCATATAGTCCAGAAGAAGCATTAGACTTAGAACGTAGATTAATTAATTCAATTAAATCAGGTGATTCAAAAAAATTCTCTCGAGGCATTAAAAAAGTTGTCAACGAGAGTGAATCAAATGAGAAGTAAGGATATTATATCAGAAGTTCCTGCATCAGCACAACATAGAGATGCAATTAGATCCAAGCAAAAAAGGGACTATAAAAGGCACGACCAACAACAGGCAAACAAAGCCAATACAGATTCAATTGCCTCCGGTGGCAAAAATACAAGAGTTCAACAATTCAAACTGGACAAAGCCGCAAAGGCTAGAGACGCCAAATCTAAAGTAGGAGGTGATGTTAGCGACTTTGCAAAACAAAGATTCAAAGTAGGCAATATCCAATCAGACGAAAACGGATTATTTTACCAATACACAGAAAATGGGTGGCTTGAAGTTACTGGTGTAAGTTCTAAAGATGGTAAAACAACTGGAACTCCAAAAGCAGTACCAGGAGCAAGACCTTTACCTCAAGGAGATGCATTAGCAAAACAACTTACTGGTAAAGCACAAGGCAAAGACCAAACAGGTTTCATAGACAAAATGAAACAAAAAGCCGGCGATGTTGTTAATAAAGCAATAGGCGGACCACTTGCTAGTAAGACTGCTAACGACCCAGATGCTACAACAGGACAAAAATTAGGTGCTAAGTTTGGTGCAGGTATTGGCAGAGCAATGTCACATGCTTTTAAGAAGGGCGACCCAGCACCTAAAAAGGCTATGACTAAGATGGGTAAACTTGATATGAAGGCATTCCAAACAAGGATAATGCAACCAGAACAACCACCAGAGCAAAAATTAAAACTTGCACAAGACATGGTAGCACAACTTGTACAAATGCATAGCAAAAATCAAGATGTTAATAACTACTTAAATACTGTAGGTCCTTTATTAAAACAAAGCGGATTAAACAAAACTAACCCACAAGAGTATCAAGCAATGGTTACTCAAGCAAGAGGTTTAAGAACTGAAGCATATCAATATATGAATAAGGTACTTGAAGCAGTAGGCTTAACATGGGAAGACTTAGGTTATAAAGTTATTATATCTGAAACTATTACGGATCATGTTGTTATAATTCCAATACATGATATCCAACTTTCAACTATTAAAAAATTAGCAGGTTTATAAAATGCGTTTTCAAGAGTTCACAAAACCTCTTGTTACTAGTATCTTAACAGAGAGTGCTATTGCAGAAGCAGAAGGCAAAAACACTCACTTAGAACATTTGGAAGATAACATATTCAATAAAGGATATGACGGCGCCAAAGAAGCAATTAACTATTTGTACAGTTTACATGAAATGCTAGACGGCAGTACAAATTCTCCAGTATCAATGACAACAAAATGGGATGGTGCTCCAGCCATTGTGGCAGGTAAAGATCCTGCGAGTGGAAACTTTTTTGTTGGTACTAAAGGTGTGTTTACTAGAAAGCCTAAAATTAATTTTACAGTTGCTGACATAAAAGAAAACCATCCTGCAGAAGGATTACAAGACAAATTAATACTAGCACTTAACACACTAAAACGTTTAAAATGGACCACAGTAGCACAAGGAGATTTCCTTTTTGCAAAAGACACATTAAGCGAACAAGAAATAGATGGTGAAAGTTATTTAACTTTCGCACCTAATACTTTAACTTATGCAGTACCAAGCCAAACTAAACTTGCTAGTGATATTGTTAAAAGTGAAATAGGTATTGTGTGGCACACAGAGTATGTAGGCGGACCTACACTAGCAGATACTACTGCAAAGTTTGGATTTGACAGTAGTGTATTAGGCGAAGCACCAGGTGTTTGGCATAGAGATGCAATTATAAAAGACCTAAGTGGTACAGTAACATTTACAGCAGGTGAAAGTGCAGACATTATGCAGGCAATTAGTGTTGCAGACCAGTATTTAAAAAGTGTAGACGGTGAAACATTTGCATGGTTAGGTAAAGGTACAGATTTAATTGGTAAAAACTTTTTACAGCAATTAAAAGCACATGCTAACAATCAAGTAAAACAAGGTTCATTTGACGAACCTACAAAATTTGCACAAGGCTTTGTACAAAAGTACATTGACTTTATGACAAAAGAAATAGACAAAGTTAAAACACAAAAAACTATAGATGCTAAAACAGAAATGATGGTAAACGGTGTTAAATTTATTAAAGAACATGTTCCAAGCATTATTAGTGTGTATGACTTGTATTTAAAAACCATAGAAGCAAAAATTAAGATAGTTAAAAAATTAGAACAGATCCGTGTTATGAATACATTTGTACCAACGGATGATGGTGGTTATGCAGTAACAGGCGAAGAAGGATTTGTTGCTGTAGACAGAATGGGAAATGCATTAAAATTAGTAGATAGGCTAGAGTTTAGTAGATTAAACTTTGGATCAGGAAAACCAACAACATGACAGAAGATGTAAAACAGGAAATGTATCAATTAGTAGATACAGAACTTAGCGAAAGTAGACTGTTTAGGTTTACTGCTAGTTTTTCACGTCTTGCAGGAAAGGATATTGCAGACTTATTATATTTAGAAACACTTGCAATTTATATGTTTGCATTAGACGGGCAACAACAAGATTACGGAACAGCATACGCAAGAAAAACTACACAATATGGTCCTTATTCAGTGTTTAGGACTAGTGCAACGGATATATACATGCTAGGCTTTGCTGTTAATAAACCTGAATACACAGGTTTAAAGTTAAAAAACAAAGAAAGAGACCATTTAAAAACACTACAATTTAATAATAGACAGCATTATATGTTTATGAATAAGATTGCTAGATACACCCCAAGTAGAAGTGAAGCAAGTTCTTACTTAATACGTTTAGAGTCTCAATTAAAAATTAAAGATCCAATGTTTAAGCAGTGGAGACGTTTAGTTTTAGATTGGGGAAATTTAAAGTACAGTCAAAAGCAGTATGTTATTGCAAAAATGACACAACGTATTAGACTCAAAGGCAAAGGTTCAGAAATATTTAATAATTTAATGGCTATGAAAACCAGCAGAAGATTTGATAAAGCACCAAATGAAAAACCTACAAGTAAATTAAAAAGAGCCGCCGCAACAGTTGGCGGTGCTTATGCTGGTAGCAAGTTAATTCCTAAAATTACTAAAGGTAAATTGGGGAGTAAAACTGGTGCTGGTATTGGAGCCATTGCAGGTTATTGGGCAAGTGGTCGTAAAAAGGTATAAATACAGTTATGCATATTAAAGATATTATAGTTGAAAACGAGCCACAACAAAGACGTCCAAAACTGTCTATGAAAGCATTGGATGTTAAAGCAAAAGAAGAATTGACAGATAAAATCTTCACATATCCTGGTGGCCCAAAACAAACAGAATACTTTAATATACCTTTTACAGCAACAATCCAACTTGCAAAAACAGAATACTACAACAGTAATCAAATATCTGTGGGTGCGGCTGTTGACAAAGCAGTAAAATATTATCAAGACAATCCAGATCAAGCAGAAAAAGAAAAAAACAACAAACCAGATAGAAAATTTGCAACTGCAAACATGAAACTCAATAAAAAAGCAGATCCAGATGCACCTAAGAAAACACGTGGTGCTCAACTTGGTAATCAAAATGCTTTTAAAGGTGGTCCTGGTATGATGTCAGCAATTGGCAAAACTATTAGTTCTATAAAAGATTTTGGAAAAGACGGCTACGTTAGTGGTGTAAAAAATGCTATGTCTAGCGGTAGCGATTTAAGAAAATCTGTTTCTGATAGATACACTAAGATGGCTAGAAAGCCTAATCAGTCTCCAAAAGACGTATTCAACTCATAAATTATAATAAAACGTATTACTTAAAAAAGCCTGTATTCTGGATAAATAACATTAACCAGGATATTAAATTATCCAAATCTAATTAGGAGTATTAAGATGGCACAAACAAGAGTAAACGGTGCGGTGTTAGATAACAGCCAACTTTTAGTTGGTTCTTTAAGCCACTTCATCATAGACGAAGTAGACGGTACTGACAACATTAGCCAATTTGGGTTCTCAGCAGGAGCGGCTCAAAAAGGTGAATTAGTTGTATCAGCATTAGCAACAAGATGTACACCAGTTTTAATCAACAGCATTTCTGCTACAGTAATGCACGTTGGTGTTGAAGGCAATCCTTCAGCGGCTGACTTACTAGCGGCAATCCAACCAGTACTAACTGGTTCAGGTGCAAACGCAACTGTAACAGCAGGTGAGTACAGAGTAGTCTAACTTTAATAAAGTTTAACAACTTATTAAAAATCCTCAACTAGGTTGGGGATTTTTTTTGGGCATTGTTTCACTTAATGTGATAAATACAAGTTATACAGGAGACACACATGAGTCTAACAAGAAGCGGAGCAATGGGTTCCGTCGAGGTACTAACAGGTAATATAGAATTTTTTACTTTGTTTACTACTTTGAATATAACAGTAACGGGTAATTATACCGACGATAGTCAAAAAGACTTTGAAAGTGTAGTTCAATGTATAGGATTGAGAGCAATGCCTACTGTGATGAACAATCCAGTAGCATTAAGTGGAGTTGGTTCTCAGCAAATAGAAAGTTATGGTGCACCAAGTTTAACAGGTGCAGGATGGATCTTTAAATTTGCTACAGAAATACCAGGAGCTCACACAGTTGATTCATTGAAAGACGAATTACACGGAATTGTGCTTAACGGGGGTGTTATAGATACAAAAAGTACTATAAACACGGAATTTACTAAACAGGATCTATTATAATGAAAGAACCACAACCAGAACAAAAGTTAGAACAGCAAAGTAGACAAGTTTATGCTGAATCTAATAACCTAGAAGCACACATCATAGCGGACATGCTCCGCATAGAAAGTATCACTACAGAACTAAGAGAATTTAAAGAAGATACAAAACACAGATTAAACAAAATAGAGAATTGGCTAGTTGCAATAGTAGGAACATCGTTCACTACATTATTAGCATTAGTAGTTGGTTTACTAGTAAACTTTTTTGGAAAATAATATGAAACTACACGAATTAATAGAAGCAAATCAGGTAAAGGCTAACGAAAAGAAACCTAAGAAACAAAAACCTAGTAAAGGTCACCAAAGCCCACATCCATATCAAGGAAGATTAGTAGGAGAATCTACTATAGAGGAAGCATATGGTGATAGTCACGAAATTACACTACAAGATGATGTTGACTTCAACGAAGAATTCGGTGTTATAGGCTATAGTTTGTGTGAGCAAGATACATTCGAAGCAGAATACCAAGGACGTAAAGTTAAACTGAACAAGCCTATGCAAGGTGATGTTAAGAAGTTTAAAGTTTATGTAAAAGATCCTAAGACAGGAAATGTTAAAAAGGTAAACTTTGGTCATGGCGGTAGTTCAGCAAAACGTAAAACTATGCGTATTAGAAAAAGTAATCCTAAAGCCAGAAAGAGTTTTAGAGCAAGACATAATTGTGAGAATCCAGGACCTAAAACGAAAGCACGTTATTGGTCATGTAGGAAATGGTAATATGCGTTTAGACGAGATAGCAAACGAAGAAATCTTTGAAGCCCGTATGGTATGGCGTAAAATGGGTAAAAAGATTAAACGTGCTGTTAGATGTACAACAGGCAGACGTAAAGGTAGAGTTGTGAGTAGCCCTGCACAATGTTCTGCGCCTATTAACATGAAAAAGAGAATGACGTTAAAACGTACAAAAGCAAAAATGGGTAAAAGACTTAGTAGAAAGGCACAGAGAACTAAAAGACTTAATCCAGCAAGTAGACGTTTAAGACAATTAAACAAAAGTACCAGTAAGCGAAGATAAATGAAATTTAAAGACGTTAGAACAATTGAAACTATACTAGCAGAGTACGGCATGAAACAAGGTGCTAGTACACCAACATCTCAACAACAAACTGGTGCAACTGCAAAAGCAACAGCAACAGCAAAAAGCCCAACAACTCAAACAAAGACTCCTACAAAAGATTTAGGCAGTCCAACATTAGGCGATAAAATACCTGAACCAAAAGAACCACAAACTCCACAACCACTTGCTAAAAAAGCCAGTGAGTTAGAAGTAGATGCAGAATACAAAGATGATAAAGGTGAAGTTGCCGGAAAGGTAGTAAGTAAGATTGGAGACAATCCACAACCAGATAAAGTTGTAATACAAGATCCTAAGGGTGAGTATCAAATCGTAGATCCAGACCAAGAAGTTTTTATTGATGGTGAATTAGAAGAAGGTAAGATTGCTAAAAAAGTTCATAAGAAAGCACTTAACAAATTAAAGCCTCATCTTAAGAGAGGAAAAAGTAAAGTAAAAAAACTTGCTAGATTAAATTTACATGAAGCACAACAAAGATTATTTGAAATAAATTTTAGAAAAAAAGAAGTTATTAACAGTTCACTTGATGCACAAATACGTTGTGGTTGGGAGGCTGAAAGTTTATGGGAAGATTTAGAAGAGCAATCAGATGATGTAGACAACATGTCAATACAAGAAGTTGACGATAATTTTGGTGGTGTTGATTGGGATAGTATTTCAGAACATTTTACAGATTGGATATACGAAAACAAAGTAGAAGACCATATGGATGATGCTATTAGTGAATTTGTTAGTGAACGTGAAGATGATGAAGACTTTTTAAATGATTTTATAGAAAATGAAGGTATTGAAGAATCAGATTGGGACCATGTTAGAGAAGATGCACTTAGACGAGAATATGGTGATGAACGATTTGAAGAAGAAGGCGCAGAAGCACTTTCAGAATTGTACGGATACGAAGATGAGAACTGGGCAAGGGAATATGTAGATGAATACAGACGTAGTGATTTTAGAAGTTTCTTAGAAGAAATTGCTGGAGATGACGATGATGTAAGACAAGCGGCATACGAAGAAGCCAGTGAAAATTATGATTATGATGATTGGATTAATGACCAATATTATGGCATGAGTTCTTTCTGTGATGATTATGGTATTGACGTCAGCAGTCACGGTAGTATAAGCGAAGTTGCAGACAGATTAGAAAAGTTTATTAGCGAAAAAAGTGCATTCCATGACCATTTACCCGAACATGGTCAGTATGGAGATACATCAGGCAGTACCACAGAATATGCTGTAGAAACAGACAGTAGTATAGACGGATATGGTACTGGTGCAGAGATTATATCACCTGTGTTTAGTACACCAAGAAGAATGTTAGCAGAAATGGAAAAGTTCTTTGAATGGTTCCAATCAGAAGGTGTTGCAACAAACAACAGTACTGGATTACATATTACTATGAGTTATGATCCACAAGAAGGTGAAACTGTAAATCATGAAGAAGGTTCAAGTCTAGTAACAGCAAACAAAGTAAAGATGGCTGTGTTGTTAGGTGACCAATACTTATTAAGTGAATGGGGTAGAGGCAGTAACAATTATGCAAAAAGCCAATTGGAAGATTTAAAGAAAGCAATACAAAAATTAAAAGTCGAAGGTAAAGGTACTGAGGGTATAAAAAATGCAGAAAAGTTTTTAGCAGATAATATTAGTAATGACAAGTTCCGTTCAATACATTTCAAAGGTCAAACAGATTCAAAAACAAATACAAAATTGATAGAATTTAGAATAGGTGGTGGTGAAGACTACCATATGGAATTTAAGAGAGTGTTTAGTTCAGTAGTAAGATATGCTACCACAATGATTGCTGGACACACGGACCAATATCAAGGTGATTATGTAAAAGCATTAAGTAGACTGCTTAACAAAATGAATGAAGTGACTACTCAAGACAAAGAAGAAGTAGAAAATTTAAAAAGTTCTGCAGAAGATTATGCAGGACATCCAATATTGGATAGCCACAAAGCAATAGCAAGTTCAAACAATTATTTAGATTTTGTAAGTAAAATGCTTGATTCAATGAAAACCTTAAACAATGCTAAAAGATATCTTGAACCAGATGCAGATAAAAAATGGAAAGCCAGGTGGACAGAGTATTTAGAACACACATCAGATGAACTGGAAGATTTTGACAGTACATTGAGAAAAAGTTTAAATGCAATTACAGAAAATATAAACGAAGCACCCAAGGCAGGTAACGAACCTATTAGAGGATACGCCAGACCTGAAATGCGACCACCTTCAGAAACAGCAGTTAATGTGAGAAACAAAGGTATTAGACAGTTTGCAGAAGCAATGGGCATGTTAGCCTTAGATATACATAAAGGAAAAGCAAGGTCACAACCAAATGCTAAAAGTATTGGAGCATTAAGAAATTTCTTAAAAATAAACGAAATAAGTGAGGCAGATGTAGACGCAAATATGAAAATGGCAATGGAAGATTTGCAGTTTGATAGTGATTTAAGTCCAAAAGCCAAAATAGACATAATTAGAAAAGGTATTGCAACGTTATTTAAAAGGGATATAATTGTTAAACCAGACTATATCACAGCACCTCAAGTAGAAGCATTAGTTAAAGGTCTTTGGAATGTGTTTAATGCAGAAGGATTCAATTCTAAAATAGCAGATGATGTTAAAAAACTTTGTGTTAAATTACGATTAGGTGATGCTTCATTAAACGTAGAACAAAAAGAAATAGAAGTTGACATAAGCAGAATGATTGACTCAGCCATTGCAAAAAGAGAGTTTAATGACTTTTATAATCATTTAACTAGGGCTAGTTACAGCAATACAACGTACCTAGTTGCACCAGGTCACATATATAATAAGAAAAGTTATAACGAATTAATAAAGTTTGTTAAACAAAGCAAGCCTTACACAGAACCTGTAAGCAGAAGCCATAACCCTAACATATACAATGATGACAGTTATGAAGAAAATGCACTAAGCAAATATACATTATTGTTAAGAAGAAGATTTGCTCATTTAGAAGACCAACATGATACTGATGTGAGTGTTGCAAGACAATCCTTGAAACGAATTTTAACCCTTACTGATGATTTCTTTAAAGAAAATAAAATTTTCAAAGACGAACCTTGGGAAAAGATTGTTGGTATTCCTGAATTAGACATACGAAATCCAGAACCAGATAATCCTAGAGTTAAAAAAATGTCTGAAAAAGACAAAGAAACATATTTAGAATTATATAGTGAAGCAGATAGTCAAAACTTTCTAGGAGTAATGATATACAGACTGGAAAGATTAGAAGGTACGTCATCAGATATTAATTCCGGAGAAACAGAACGCAGAACTGTTAGTGTAATGAGTGAATTTGTTACTGACACAGTAAGAGAATGTTTAGGTGCTTATTATAAAAACAAGGATCGTTATCCACAATATTATGTGATACCAGAAGTTAAAAGTCTTATTAAACGAAGATTTGAAAATTTAGCAACATTTATGCGAGGCGTAGATAAGGTATTTGTAGACAACGGATTCGAAAGTCAAGATACATCTATCAAACGTAAGCAACAACTTGATACTGATGCCGAAAAATTTAGAAAGAAAACAGCAACTCGACCAGTGGCTACAGTAAATATACCTGCTCACAGTTGGGTATATATGAAGCCAGAACTTCATGAAGAATTAAGAGATTTACGAAGAGAAAATGCTGAACCAAGCAGAGACTTCCTTAAAAAGATGGTTGATAGTGCTAACAATGTAGGAGAATATGCAGGGTCATTTTCAGAGCATATAGGAATAATAGTTATACCTGCGGCACACTGGAGTCAAGTAAATGATGCATTAAATGGCATGGACCTTATCAAACTACAACAAAAAGTTGGTAATAACAGTCAGACTTGGAGATTAAAAAATTATCATAAAATATTAGACGAATTTAAACGTGTATATAGGCATCCTCAACCAGATTATATTTTCAATAAGTGGGAACAACTAGATGGTACTGATAGAGATTATATAAGCAGAACATTTAATATAGAGTTTACTGGTAAACTGGATGGCAGAGTTGGTATGGGTGATGTTGATGAATTACTGCCTAACGAAGAAGCAAAAAATCAAGTGTCAGGTGAACCATTAGAAACGAATAGTGCTATATCCTGGTCCATAAGCGATGGCAATTCAAAAAAACAATTTGCGGCATATGACTGGAACAAGTATCATGGTAAAGATGCAGATGCTCTTAAGAAAGCAGTTGCTGATGAAATGAAAAATGGAACTGGATTTTACAAAGCAATACAACAGGCTCTAGAAGATAAAAATCCTTCAATTAAAATTGATAGAGATTTAATAAATGTGGCTGGTGTAGAAGATTACACAGAAACTTCATCAAACACAATAGGTAAAAAAACAAATTGGATGAACCTAGCAAACTACTTTAAAATAGAACATGGTGTAAATAACCAAGGTATAGAATTATTGAAAAAAACTTATGAAATGTTTGACAATACTGCCTATGGTAAATTTGCTTCAGAAGGTCATAGCATAGAGAGATGGTTGGATGGTGTTAAGAAAGCCAAAAAATATATTGAAACAAATTATAAAGAAGCCGGCGGAAACTATTTTAGAAAGAATGCAGACGGTAGTGATGGCGATGATGTCAGTGGAGTGTATGGGAACCCATCAGGACCCACAGTCGGTGAGTTACAAGCAGATGGCGTAATTGAAGAATATTACGAACAAATGCGTCAAAAGTATATACAATTTGATAGTATGATGAAAGATGGCATGGGATATTATGTTTTGAGATCAGAAGTAAACAGTCTGGTAAGTTTTTTGAAAAATCCAGACAATGATGAAGAATTCAAAAAGGCTGTTATGAACAAGTTAATAATAGACAAATCAAACGCCAGTAGTGAACTGCCAAGGACTTTCCAAGATGCATTAACCCAAGGCAGACAATACCTAGCTCAGAATGAAAGTGTATTTGCTAAATTTGATAAACTACCTTTACAAGAACAACTAGATATTTTAAATAAATCTAAA
>Ga0257110_1000592_pt1 | contig 17195 bp, 8 predicted proteins | sample LP_taG_7_FD_190184 | JGI IMG/M metagenome (GOLD analysis project Ga0257110, IMG submission 190184) | Marine microbial communities from Northeast Subartic Pacific Ocean, Canada - LP_J_2015_P26_10m | ecosystem: Environmental > Aquatic > Marine > Oceanic | place: Canada: Northeast Subartic Pacific...
TACGGTCGGCAATTGCAACAGCCTCGTCCTCGGAAACTGCAGTGCCAGCTTCAGCTTGCTTAAGGCCGATTTTATCAAGAAGGGCTGAGAAGAACTTGCGATCTTCGGCAAGTTCGATGGATTTGGGTGAGGTGCCGATGATGGGCACGCCGTGGCGCTCTAGATCGGCAGCAAGGTTGAGAGGAGTTTGGCCACCAAATTGCACGATAACCCCATCGGGCTTTTCTTGATCGCAAATGTTGAGAACATCCTCGAGAGTAAGCGGCTCGAAGTAGAGTTTGTCCGAGGTGTCGTAGTCAGTAGAGACGGTCTCGGGGTTTGAGTTGACCATGACGGATTCGTAGCCGAGCTCGCGGAGAGCGAAAGAAGCATGCACACAACAGTAGTCGAACTCAATGCCTTGACCAATGCGGTTAGGGCCACCTCCGAGGATGACAATTTTCTTTTTGTCGGTCTCGCGTGCTTCGTTTTCGTCACCGTAAGTTGAGTAGTAATACGGAGTGGCTGCTTCAAACTCGGCGGCGCAGGTGTCCACGAGACGGTAAGTTGGAATAATACCTTCTTCCTTCCGCGCGGCTCTGACTTCGTCTTGGCTGATTCCACGAGAGTGGGCAATTTGGACATCGGAAAATCCAAGTTTTTTGGCGGTTCTTAAATCGAGGTTGGAGAGGTCTTTTCCTTCCTCAACAATGATACGCATGTTCTCAAGGAACCATGGGTCGATTTGAGTGGCGTCGAAGATTTCCTCGATCGTCCAGCCTTGCTCGAAGGCGACCTTGAGCCAGAAAATACGCTCAGCATTTGGGACATGGAGTTTGCGTTCCACTTGCTCGCGTGAAGCTTCGGGATCCTTGCCGTCGAAGCCGAAACCAAAACGCCCAGTTTCGAGCGAACGGAGTGATTTTTGGAGTGATTCTTTAAAAGTCCGGCCGATAGACATGGCCTCTCCGACGGCCTTCATAGAAGTAGTGAGAACGGGATCAGCAGTGGGAAATTTTTCGAAAGTGAAGCGGGGAACCTTGGTGACAACATAGTCGATGGTCGGCTCGAAAGAGGCTGGAGTCTCGCGAGTGATGTCATTTGGGAGCTCGTCGAGAGTATATCCGACAGCAAGCTTAGCTGCAATTTTGGCGATTGGGAATCCGGTGGCTTTTGAGGCGAGTGCTGAAGAGCGGCTGACGCGCGGGTTCATCTCAATTACAATGCAGCGGCCGGTTTTGGGATCGACGGAGAATTGAATATTCGAGCCGCCAGTTTCAACGCCGATTTCACGAATGACGGCGAAGCTTGCATCGCGCATGATCTGGTATTCGCGATCGGAAAGAGTTTGCGCAGGGGCCACCGTGATCGAGTCACCGGTGTGAACGCCCATGGGGTCAAGGTTTTCGATGGAGCAAATGACAACGCAGTTGTCGGCGTGGTCACGCATGACCTCCATTTCGTATTCTTTCCAACCGAGAAGGCATTCTTCGACGAGTACTTCGGTAGTGGGCGAGAGGTCGAGACCGCGGTGAACGATTATTTCGAATTCCTCCTTGTTGTAGGCGATGCCACCACCGGTTCCACCGAGAGTGAAGGCGGGCCGAATGACAAGGGGCATAGAGCCAATTTCACCAGCGATGATTTTGGCTTCTTCCATGGTATGGGCTACGCCGGAGTTTGGAAGATCGAGACCGATCTTGATCATGGCGTCTTTAAATCGTTGTCGGTTTTCTCCTTTGTCAATGGCATCAGCGTTAGCCCCGATCATTTTGACGCCGAGCTTGTCTAGCGTGCCGGCATGGAAGAGATCCATGGAAACGTTGAGCGCGGTCTGGCCCCCAAGAGTTGGAAGAAGAGCGTCAGGTTTCTCTTTGAGAATAATTTTCTCAATAACCTCAGGTGTGATCGGTTCGATGTAGGTCCGCTCGGCAAACTGCGGATCGGTCATGATAGTGGCCGGGTTGGAGTTTACTAAAACGACCTCGTAGCCTTCCTCGCGGAGCGCCTTGCAAGCTTGGGTGCCGGAGTAGTCAAATTCACATCCTTGACCGATAACAATGGGGCCTGCTCCTACGACGAGAATTTTTTTGATGCTGGTATCCTTCGGCATTTTTTAAAGCGTTGGGGCTAAAACTTCGTGTATCTGCCAAGGGGGCGGGGTTTTGTAAAGAGTGATCGCTTTTTCGGGGGCTTAAGATGCAAAAAAGCTCGGCCTCATACGAATATGAGCCGTTTTATGGAAATTGTTGCACCTGCTTTTGGGGCGACCCTTGTTTGTTTTCCAATTCTCAGAGCAGGACATGGGGGCGTGAGAACAAGAAGCGAGAGCGAGGGTGTTTTGGTAGATTGGACAATAGAGGGTTTTCAAAGAAAAATGCTTCGATATCGAAGTGTTGTCTGGAGCGGCCTTAATCTGGAATGGCTACAAGAATCAGCATTATTATTATGAGCAACTTTTGTTGAGAATGATTTTGGGTTGAGTCTATGGCTTTTGGAGGTCAGGGATGGGGTGGATGATGACTAAGCACTACCGCCCGGAAATCGATGGCCTCCGCGCTATTTCGGTCATCGGAGTGGTTTTGTTCCACCTCGAGCTTGGATTTTCTGGTGGTTTTGTGGGCGTCGACGTCTTCTTTGTAATTTCGGGTTATCTCATCACGGGGATTCTCCTCCGACAACTCGCCGAAAATCGATTCTCTCTGATCGATTTTTGGGCGCGGAGAGTTCGTCGAATCGTTCCGGCTGCGATGGCAATGGTGGTGGGGACTCTCCTGATCGGCGGATTCCTGCAAACTCCAGAGCGCTACGCTTCGCTGGCTCGAAGCGCAATGGCTCATGTGCTAATGGCGTCGAATTGCTACTTCACTCGCGATCAAGGCTATTTTGCCGAGAAATCCGACTATGAACCTCTTCTCCATACTTGGTCGCTTTCGGTTGAGGAACAATTCTATTTAATCTTCCCTCTTATCGTTTGCTTGGTGTGGAAGCGGGCTCCCCAACGCCTTGCTCTAGTCTTAACAAGCGCGGCCTTGATTTCCTTCAGTTGGAGTTGGATCGAAGTCGTTAGCGATCCTAAGTGGGCTTTTTTCCTTCTTCCCGCCCGTGGTTGGGAGCTCCTTGTCGGAGCGCTCTTGGCAATTCTGCCTCAGAAGACAATTCGCCCTCTTTGCGATGAAGCTTGGGCCGGGTTGGGCCTTGTGTTGGTTCTAGCTCCCATGTTCTTTTTTGACCGGCAAACCGCTTTTCCTGGTCCTGCAGCCCTTCTTCCGGTTGTCGGAGCAGCTCTTCTTATTTGGACTGGCGGCGAAACAAAAATTGGTAAGTTGCTGGGCTGGAGAGCTTTGGTTAAAGTTGGGCTTGTTTCTTACTCGCTCTACCTGTGGCACTGGCCGTTTGTAGTCTTCGCTCGCGAGATGGTGCTTGAGCTGACGCTCACCTGGAAGATTTCGCTTCTGGCTGCATCACTTCTGGCTGGGTATCTTTCTTGGCGATGGATTGAGATGCCTTTCCGGGCGGGGCTGCTTTTGGCCACTCGGAGGCGGTCTTTGGGCTTCGGCGTCGTATCGGCACTGGCTCTTTTTGCAATCGCCTTTTCGATTAAATCTAGCGGCGGATTCCCTTCAAGGCTACCCGCTGAACTGAGGCTCATTATTTCCGATATCACTTGGAATGGTGCCGAATATACGAGTGCGAAAAGTGAGGCCATTCCTATCGGTTTTCAGGATGGCGGACCGGTGGATTTTGTCTTGTGGGGTGATAGCCATGGCGCTTCGGCAGCGCCGGCAGTCAATGCAGTGGCGCGCGATCTTAAGCTCAAAGGCCGCGCTTACCTTAATAATGGAACGCCTCCTGTAACGGGTCTTTGGTTCGCCGACATGGGCGAAGCCTCAGCTGCGGAAATGGTCGCCTTAAACGAAAGGGTACTCGCTGAAATTATCGACTCGAAACCAAAGGTTGTTTTCCTTGTAGGACGATGGGTGGCGCGTTGCGAAGGTTACAATGAAGCGGAAATGGTTGGCGAACCCGATAATGTCCGATTCACCACTATGCTAGTCGACTCGATGATTCCCGAGCCGACTTTCAAAGAAGCGAGCAGTGCCCTCGCTCGACAAATCAAGGCGATGGGAGTGAGACTTGCTGTTCAAGGGATTGAGCTCGTCATTTTTCAACAGGTCCCCGAAAGCACCGAAAGCCGGACTGCCTCCCGATTTTATACGATGAAACGTTTCTCCGGCACATCAAAAGTCCCTCAATTCACGACGACCAAAAATGAATTTTTAAAGCGGCAGGAAAGAACGATGAACCTCCTCGAAAATCAGACTACGGAAAATGTCAGAATCATCGATGCGAGCAGCCAGTTTTTCCCCCGGGATCGTGATCAGCTCAAAGTTTATGCTGAACGATCCTACTATCGAGATGAAGACCACCTTACTCGGGCTGGCGCAATGCACTACCTAGAGCCAGCTTTCAAAAAGTTCATGAGTTGGATCCCACGCGAAGAATCGCAATAACCAGGCCTCGCTTTTCACCAAACACCTCGGCAATTTCCTTCAAATGTGCCGAATCTTTGAAGCCCAATTTTTCGTTCACCCGGCGCGAAGCCTCGTTATGATCAAAGTAAAAGCTGAGGAGGTTTTCCACACCTAGCCGCGGACACTCTGCGATCATCTCTTTCTTGAGGCGAGTTCCAAGCCCCCGCCCTTGGTGGCTTACGGAAATATAGGTGCTGATCTCAGCTGTTTTGTTATAAGCCGGCCGACCTGCGTAAAATGACCGCAGATAGACGCACGCGACCACCTTGCTCTCATCTTCCGCCACCCAGCACGGCCGCCGGTCTAGGTCAAATTCCTGAAACCAAGCCCGTCGATCTTCCACCGTGACAGGTACTAAGTCAGCGGTCGCTTTGCCCCCTGAGATCGACTCGTTGTAAATCGAAACGATTGCAGGAAGATCGGCGTTAGTGGCATCGCGAATGATCATCGGGCTGAGTGTATCAAGCAACTTCCCATTCGCAAATCAAAGGCCACGTCTTACTATGCGGTGTGCCGCTTAGATTTGATCCCAAATCGCTCCACTTTCCAGATCTGGGAATTTGGCTCGATCCGCATCGGCCAAGGCCCTTTGCGTTCGTCTCGCACGGCCACGCCGACCATTTTGCACGTCACCAACGCGTCCTTTGCTCACCTGGCACTGGCCACATTCTCATCAAACGCTATGGCGTCAAAGCCTCGACGATCGACGTTCTTGATTGGGGTGAGCAACGAATGATTAAGGAACACCGTATCAGCCTCCATCCCGCCGGGCACATCACAGGTTCGGCCATGATTCGAATTGAGGGTCCGGATCAATCGATTCTTTATACCGGCGACTTTAAAACCCGGTCTTCTCATACTGCCGAAATCGCGGATTTTCCGAAGTCAGATATCCTCATCATGGAGACCACTTTCGGGCGACCACAGTTTGTCTTCCCGCCAACCGACGAGATTGAAAAGGAGATTTCTCGTTTCGCTCGTGAGACCCTCGACGACGGCGAAACACCTGTCTTCTTTGCTTATTCGCTCGGTAAAGCTCAGGAAGCTCTTGCCATCCTACACAAGGCTGGAATCGAAACCGTCGTTCACAAAACAGTTTTTGAAATGACGCAAGCCTGTCGTGACATCAAAGTTGATTTGCCCAAACCTGTTCTCCTAGAAAAAAATATTCCACCCGGAGTTGCCGTCATTGCGCCGCCCAATGCTGTCCGTTCGCGCGCGATTCGTAGTCACAAAAAACGTCGGACTGCTATGCTCAGCGGATGGGCCCTTACCCCTGGTTCGCAATACCGCTACCAAGTTGATCAAGTCTTCCCGCTTTCCGATCACGCTGATTACCCCGGCTTACTCGAGTCAGTCGAAAAAGTCTCCCCTTCCCTAGTCTATACCCTACACGGCAGCACACGCGAATTCGCCCGTGATCTCCGGGCCAAGGGCATCGAAGCATGGTCGGTTTATGGCGACGACCAACTCGAACTCCTCGAATCTACTTCTCCTGAAATTCCGCTTAAAAACGAACTTCCACGGCCTTCCTCCGACCTTCGTGATCTCAGCGAACTCCTCGAATCACTCACCACTACCGCCTCTCGACTCAAAAAAATCGAACTTCTCTCGATATTTCTTCAAGATCGCAACCACGAAGAACTACCGCTTGTTACTCGTTGGCTCAGCGGATCTGGCATCACCCATCTCGGCAATGCCATGATCCGGCAAGCCCTCCTCGAAGTCACCGCCTCCCCTCTCGCAAAATACAAAACCGTCTCTGCCAGCCAAAACGACTCCGCTCGTACTGCGAGACTTCTTCTTGAAGAAGCACCACTGAATCCCCTCGCCCATTCCTTTAAAGAAGTGGCTACGCATTTCGATCAGCTGGGGACAGCCAATGGCTCCCTCGCTAAAACTCAACTTCTCTCATGCTATCTCTACCAATGCCATCCGGCGGAAGGTGAGACTATGGTTCGTCTTCTCACCGGTGGACTTCGCGCCGGAGCCAAGGAAGGACTTTACGAAGAAGCTCTGGCTCACGCTTTTGATGTATCACACTCGGATATTCGCTATGCCGCGATGCTCACTGGCGACCTTGGTGAGGTCGCTATCGCAGCAAAAAATAAAACTCTTGCTGAGATTCGACTGCGGCCTGGCACGCCTATCAAACCTATGCTGGCTTCCCCGACTGAAACTGCGGAAGACATTATCAAATGGCACGATAGCAAAGATATTCCACTCTGGCTTGAGCCGAAATACGATGGGATTCGGACTCAACTCCATGTTACTCCGGATGGGGTTCACCTTTTTTCTCGTGATCTTCGCTCACTCGATGACGAATTTCCCGAGATACTCGAGGCGGCGCGGGCTCTTCCCCAATGCGTCTTAGACGGAGAACTCATAGCCTATGCCGAAGGAAAACGGCTCACCTTCTTCGACCTTCAAAAACGACTTGGCCGGAAAAAAATCCAGGGTGATCTCTTTCTTGGAGCCGCCATCCCGGTAAAATTTATTGCCTTCGATTGTCTTTATTCCCAAAAAGCACTCATCGACTCTTCTTTGGAAGAACGCCGGCAAGCTCTAGAATCGCTCGAACTCTCCGGTCCCTTCACACCAGTGTCCCTCATTCGTCCCAATGGGACTGATATTGAAGCCGTGGAGCGAGAATTTAAAAAGGCAATGTCCGATGACAACGAAGGTCTCATCGCAAAAAATTGTTTATCGAGCTATCAACCGGGCCGACGAGGGCAGTCATGGAAAAAGCTTAAAGGTGTGATGCCGACTCTCGATTGTGTTGTTATCGCAGCTCAGCAAGGGCATGGAAAACGGTCAGGAGTCCTATCTGATTATACTTTTGCCGTGAGGGACAAAGAATCCGGCGAATTTCGCACATTGGGGAAAGCCTACTCTGGCCTCACCGACGATGAAATTGAAGATCTCACCGACCATTTCCAAAAGACCACGATTGAAAAAATCTCACGACGGGTCGTCAAAGTCGAACCGACTATCGTTCTGGAAATTGCCTTTGATAAGATCCGCCCTTCAAAGCGCCACGACTCGGGCCTCGCCTTACGATTTCCCCGGATTAAAGCAATCCGCCGCGATAAAAGCCTTGATGAAATCGACACCTTGCAAACCGCTCAAAAACTAGTTTAGCTAGGGAGCCTATCGCTTCTTCGCAATATGAAGTTTCGATTCTTTTTTCGTTGTGAAGGGGATCTGGGTCCATTTCATACCAAGACGATTTCTGAATTCGGTCGCGGTTACCTCAATTTATGGAGAGAAATCTCCCACGAAATTTTAATATTTAAGTAGGTGTCTTTTCTGCTGTAGGAAGACCTTCTTCTTAAATCATCAGCGGTTTCTATGTTTTTCCCGAAAAAATATTACGTTGATGGCGTTTCTCTATACACGGGGAAGCGTTGTGTTATTCTTAAGGGCTCGATGATCGGCCCCTCCCTCCCCCTCAAAATCAGGTAAGAGATATGTTTCAATTTCGACGTCTTTTTTTCCCTCTAATCTTGACTGGATTTCTTCCGGCGCAGGTTCGGATCAACGAGTTCATGGCCTCAAATACGAAGGCATTTCCCGATATTATCGATTTCGAGGATTACCCTGATTGGATCGAGCTTCACAATCCTAACCGCGCTGATACGAGTCTAGACGGTTTTTTTCTCAGTGATGATCCCGCCTCTCCCTTTAAATGGCCTATTCCTGACGGCGCGGTTATCCCGGCTGGAGGATACTTGCTTTTCATGGCGGATGGCAACGACGCCGGACTCGGTGAATCCCATCCAAGGGGATATTGGCCTTGGCGGGATTTTACGACCGAACGGTACCACACTAATTTTGGACTGAGCGCCGAGGGAGAGGCAGTCGTCTTGACTCAGACTACAGGCTCTACGTCTACGACGCTTGTTACCACTGGTTCTACGTGGTCTTATCTGGATGACGGCTCGGATCAATCAACTCAGTGGAGAGCGCGTAATTTTGATGATAGCGGTTGGGCCTCTGGTCCTGCCGACTTTGGATACGGGGACGATCCTGTCACCGAAGTCTCGTATGGAGGAGATGAAGATAACAAATATATCACGACCTATTTCCGGCATACATTTAATATAGCGGATCCAAGCCTTTACCAAAATCTTTCGCTTGGTCTTCAATCGGACGATGGGGCCGTTGTGTATTTAAATGGAGCCGAGATTATTCGCGACAACATGCCAACCGGCATTATCACCTCGCTTACAACAGCCGTTGGAAGTGTCGGCAGTAGTGAGGCAGATTTTCTTAATTACGCTGTCCCTGTCTCCGGGTTGGTGACGGGTGACAATGTTCTTGCGGTTGAGATTCATCAGCGGAGCTCTGACAGTTCTGACATTCGGTTCGATCTTTCTCTCGAGTCTTCTTATTACACTGGAGTCGTCACTCTCGATACGATCTCCTACGGAAGCCAAGTTACCGACATTTCCTATGGTCGTGATGCTGAGGCGCCCACCATCTGGAAACAGTTTGCCGAGCCTACTCCAGGATCTGCCAATACGACTGCTGAGGTTACCAATCTGCGCCTTTCCAGTAGTGAAATTGCCATTGCTCCGCAAGCTGGCTTCTATTCTTCGGATCAAATCATTAGTCTCAGTACGACTATTGGAGAGATTTATTACACCTTGGATGGTAGTAATCCGTCTACTTCGGCTACCCTTTACACCGAGCCTTTTCTCATTAGCGCAACCACCATTGTAAGAGCCCGCGTCTTCGAAGCTGGTAAGATCCCCGGGCCTGTTCTTACCTCGACTTATTTCTACGGCGAGTCTTTTAATGGACTCCCCATCGTCTCTGCTGTGGCCGATCCCGTGACTCTCTTCGGAGATGAAATCGGCATCTATGATAACGATCACGAACCGGTTCGCAGCAGAATGAATGAGGTCTACAAAAAGAAGGATGCTCCCGGGCATGTTGAATTCTTTCCCGTGGATGGCAGTGAGGGGTTCCAAGTCAATGGCGGTTTCCGCATAGGCGGCGAAAACAACTGGAGCTCTCACGAACAAAAGACTCTTAATTTCACTCTGCGCGGAAAATATGGTGATGATGCGATCAAGTATGACCTTTTCCCTGGAAGTAATATTCCTATCCATACCGCTATTGCTTTTCGCGAAGGTGGTGATGACTGGGATGATGCTATGCTTCGCGATGCCATGTGGAACACTATTGCAAAAGGTCGCCTCGAAACAGAGACCAATGCTTCTCGCCCGTGCGTTGTTTTTTTGAATGGAGAATATTGGGGTGTGTATAATATTCGCTCGCGTTGGGACGAGCAGTGGCTTTTCGAACATTACGGTGTCGACAATGGCGAATATGACCACATTGGCTATGGCCGCTTCACAAGCAGTACTACTACTTTAGGTGTTGAGAATGGTGACCTGGAGGATTGGCTGGAACTTCTGGAATTCATCGACGCAAACGACATCAATGAGTCTGGTAATTGGGCCTTTGTAGAGTCGCGCGTTGATCTTAACAGCTTCATCGACTTTATCGTTTCAGAGTCGTTTGCTAACAATACCAGCTGGCGCCACAACCGCGAGATGTGGAAGGCCCACAAACCAGGTAGTAAATGGCGGTGGTTCCTCCCCGACATGGACCGCACTTTTAAAGATTCGGATATCGATAGTAATATTTTCGATGACATCTTGAAGGACGACGCCCTACTCGACCGCATCAAAGATCAACCCATTTTTAAAGCTCGGCTGGCCCAGCGTTACGCGGCCCATATTGCTTCTACTTTTTCCTCTGCTCGGATTGACAATATCATCGATTCCCTTGGTGCTATTATCACGCCGGAACTTGATCGCCATAAAGAGAAATGGGATGGGAGCATTGACGCTGATGATCAGGCCCGTGATCTCAAAGAAATCAAAGACTATAATGAACAACGTCTGACTGAAGTTCATGACGAGATCGACTCCGAACTTCGCATCGACTCTGCTGTTGATATTGCTCTTGTGGCTAATGGTTCTGGTTCGTTCCGTATTGAGGGTGTTGAGGTCGAAGCTGGGACCCTCAAACTCTTTCCAAACCTGAATACTACTGTCGAAGCTGTTCCTGCTCCTGGCTTTGCTTTCGTTTCCTGGGAAGCTCTTCCGGGAGAAGCGATCACAATTCTCAATTTCGCTGGTCCTGCAACCCTGACTGCCAACTTTATTCCTGTTGTTGGAAGTGTTACGGGAGGGACCCTCGCTTCAAATACGACTTTTACTCTCGCGAACTCGCCCTATTTTATCGAAACCGATCTTATTGTGCCTGCTGGCACGACTTTAGATATCGACCCTGGGGTTGTTCTTGAAATGGCTACCGGGCGCAACATCCGGGTTATGGGGACCCTTAATATTAAAGGAGCAGCTGGCCGGGAGGTTATCATCCGCGGACGGAGTGGCAGTATTTGGGGAGGACTTTCATTTGAAGAAACTTTGACTACTTCAACTCTCGCCCATCTCATCGTGCGGAATGCTTCGCGTGGTCAAGAACCGACTCTTTACCCCGCGGGGATTGCTGGTTTGAACGCCGATGTTGTTATCGATTTTCTGAATATCTCGGGGGGACGTGGCCCTCTCTTTTTCCGAGGTGGCTCGACTATCCTACGTGACAGTTTTGTCGACATTCCTATTACAGGCGATGGTATTAATATCAAAGGTGGCTATGCCGAAACTCACCGCACTACTTTCCTAGGTAACAACTCTGTCGATACCGACGCCATCGATTACGATGGTGTGATCAATGGGATCATCAAGGGTTGCCGTATTTATAATTTTCGTGGGTTCAATAGCGATGGAATCGATACTGGAGAGCAATGTGTTGATGTTCTCATCGAAGGGAACTCTATCTTTTACAATTCTGACAAGGGGGTCTCAGTGGGCCAAGGCTCAACTGTTATTATGAGGAATAACCTTGTCGTCGGCTGCCTTCAGGGCGTCGGAGTCAAAGATGCTGGCTCTGCTATTTTGGTGGATCAAAACACATTTGTTGACTGCGCTGAGGCCGTCTCTTCCTTTGAGAAGAATTTTGGTAAAGGCGGAGGCGCTGCCATTATTACCAATAGCATTTTTTCAAAATGTGGGGTGCCGGTGAGTTCTGATACTTTTTCTACGCTCACTGTTTCCTATAGTCTGAGTGATACCACTCCGCTCGTGGGCCCCAACAATCTTATAGCTGATCCTCTGTTCGTCGATGACTCGGCGCTCAACTTCCAGCTTTTGCTCGAATCACCGGCGAAGGACAGTGGCGATCCGGCTCATCCCCTCGATCCTGACACGACTCGTGCCGACCGCGGCGCACTCTACACTTACTCATCAGACGACTACCCTTTTGAAATCGGTAAGACTGTGGTCATTAACGAAATCCTTGCAAATTCTGGAACCGCTCCCGATTGGATAGAGCTTCACAATCGTTCTTCTAGCCCGGTTAATATTGGCGGGTGGTTCCTCAGCGATGATGGGAGTGCTCTCGCCAAATATCGTATTCCAGTCGATACTATTCTCCCGCCAAATGGTTACCTAACCTTCTTCGAAGACACCGATTTTGGCCCTGAAAGCACCGACCCAAATCGGATTACGGGCTTTGGACTCAGTGACAATGGCGAAACCGTGCATCTTACTTCCGCTACCAATGACGTTTTGACGGGCTATCGGTTTAAAGAAAATTTTGGAGCATCGCTTGAAGGGACTACTCTCGGTTATTATTATAAACCAGGATCGGGCACCTACAACTTCATCGCCTTACAAGCCCCCACTCCGGCCGCGCCCAACGCCGCGCCTAAAATCGGGCCCATCATCATTTCCGAGATTATGTATAATCCGGCAGTTAATGGTGCTTCGGAATATCTCGAATTGCTAAATATAAGTGATTCTCCGGTCTCTCTCTTTGACAATACGACTGGGAAAGCTTGGCAATTCAGCGATGGAATCGACTACGAATTTCCTGCTGGATCTCCTCTCTTTATGGCCCCGGGTGAGCGTATTGTTCTCACCCGTAGTCTCCCCGCATTTAACTCGGAATTTACTACACCTGACGGAACTCGTGTTTTTGAGTGGCTCACCGGAAAACTCTCCGGCGGTGGCGAGACTGTCCAACTCGCTCGTCCTGGCCCCGTAAACGATCTCAACGAAGTGCAATACGTTCGCGTTGATCGGGTTAAATATAACAACAAAGCCCCTTGGCCAATCAGCCCGGATGGCGATGGGCCTTCGCTCACGAAAATCGCCGAGAATCAATATGGGAATGACTACCTTAACTGGCGTGCCGCTGCTGGCAGCCCCGGAGTTGGATCCCCCGGGTTCACCTATGACGATTGGGTGATCTCTAATAACATCACTAGCCCAAACCTCGACAACGATGGTGACGGCCTCTCTAACCTTATCGAATATGCTTTGGGCACCGATCCCGCAGTCTCAGACAATCAATTCCCCCTCGATATCACTTTGAGCTCATCTGCCGTAATCGCTTCCTATGCAGTAAATATTTTGCGGCCCGATGCCGATCTGCTACTAGAATCCTCTTCCGACCTCGTCAAATGGTCTCCTGTCAATTCCCCCCCTGTTGCGATCAGCGGTGACCGTCAGCTCTACTCAGTTATTCAACCGATAACTAGTGCCCGACTTTTCTACCGTCTCGGTGTTAGGCTTAAGCCGTAACCGTTAGATTTGGCGTGAGTTGAGGCCACTCTCAAGATTTTGATAAAATTTAAGGGGACCCAAAATCGAATTTTGGTTCGCATTTTCGCCACGAAAGATTAAATCCCCATCCCACAATATGAAATTAATCGCCATCATTCTTGCTGCCACCGCTTCCTTCTCCTTTGCTGGGGAGTGGATTCAAATGTTCGACGGGAAAACCCTTAAAGGTTGGAAGGTCAATTCTGAAAATCCTCAAACCTTCTCTGTTAAAGAAGGCGCGATCAAAGTCGAAGGTCCTCGTGCCCACCTTTTTTATGGAGTAGACGGTAATACCAAGTTCAAGAACTTTGAGTTCGAGTGCGAAGTTAAAACCGCCAAAAATGCGAATGCTGGCATCTTCATTCACACTAAATTCCAAGACAAGGGCTGGCCCTCACAGGGTTACGAATGCCAGGTCAATGCGACCCAAAAGGACTGGCGTAAGACTGGCAGTATTTACAGCTTTCAAGATGTCAAGGAGCCCGGGCACAAGGACGACGAATGGTTTACCTACAACATCAAAGTCGAAGGGAAGAAAGTCACAATCACCATCAATGGAAAAGTGACCAACGAATATACCGAGCCAGCTGATCACAAGGAAAAGACCAAGCGTCTCAGCAAAGGCACGATAGGTCTACAAGGCCATGATCCCGGAAGTCTCATTTACTTCCGGAAGCTGCGAATCAAAAAACTGGGGTAATAACGACCTCTTCAAAAAACAAAGCCGCCTTCTCTTTTCCTGAGGATTAGCGGTTTTTTTGGCATTATAATCTTACCTATCTCGTCTTCGCGCCCCAAGTTAACAAGCATCTCTCTGATCCCAGTAAGCGAGTAATTTGACTCAATATGGGTTAGAATTTTTGTAGGCTAAGGCAGCTTCTGCGGCCCGCGTTCCACTTGCAAAACATCCCTGCAAAAGATAACCGCCAGTTGGCGCTTCCCAGTCGATCATTTCACCAGCTACAAAGACTCCTGGGAGGGTTTTGATCATAAGTTGATCATTTATTGTCTGCCATGGAACTCCTCCAGACGAGGAAATCGCTTCTTCAATCGGGCGTGTTTTGGTGAGTGGAATACGACATGCCTTGGCATGTTGCGCGAGATGCTCTGCAGATGAAAATGGGCCATGGAAGTGGTCTAGAATCATACGCATTGGCTCGCTGAGCTTCCAACGGTATTGCGATTCAGCGAGGAAGTTCTTTTTTGCCGATTCCATCTTACCCACCAGTTTTTCGATCGTGAAAGTCGGCTTAAGATCTAAGGTGAGCAGAGGTTCTTTTATTGTGCGAAGCACCGGACCTAGTGCATAGAGAGGGCCACCTTCCATCCCGTAACGCGTGAGCATGATCTCGCCTGGAGCGATCTGGTCACCGGCTGAAGCCACTACATTTTTTAAGGGCTGGGCTTCGAGTTGTTCTGCCAATTCAGAAGGCCAATCCACTTCCCAACCACAATTTGCCGGCGCTAGTGAACTCACTTTTACACCGGCTTTCTCAAGCGTTTCAACCCACGTTCCATCAGATCCGGTTTGTGGCCACGACCCCCCTCCAAGAGCCAAAATAATGGCCTTGGCTTGAATTTCAACTTCTCCTTCTGGGCCCTCGAAAGAGGCTTTTCCACACGTTAACGAAACAAGGCGATGGCTCGTACGAAAGTCGACTCCCAGCTTACGGAGTTTTTCAACCCAACGCCGTAGGAGTGGAGCGGCTTTCAAAGCTTTCGGATATATTCTGCCAGATTTCTGCACAAAGGTCCCAACGTTAAGCCGCGCGGCCCAAGCTCGTATTTCCTTGTTGTCAAAATCAGCTAGAGTTCGGGGCCAAAAGTCGTGCGGTTGATCTGGCCCTTGATAGCGAGTGACAAAAGTTTCTAGTTCCTCCGAGTGCGTAAGATTAAGCCCCCCTTTTCCAGCTACTAAAAATTTTCGTCCTACCGATCGCTTCTGATCACATAGCGTGACCTTCATCCCAGCGCTGGAAGCAACTTCAGCAGCCCGTAATCCTGAAGGTCCGCCCCCTATGATAAGAATGTGTGACACGCCATCTTATTTCTGAGGTGCGGCAAAGACGCCAGCAAAGTTTTTGAAGAAAAGCTATTCTGTCCGCTCAGCGGTCACTTTGAAGTCGAGGCGGATAATGACTTCATCACGAATGAGATCGTCGGTTTTTCCGGCATAGATGATGCCAAAGTCTTTGCGGTTAATATCGAATTCAGCCTTGAAGCTGCCTTCATCACCATTCCGTACCGTAATTACTGGGAAAGTGATGTTTTTCTCCGTGCCGTGCATGGTAAGATTTCCAGAAATATCATAGGCATTTTCGCCCGTCTTGACGGCTTTGGTCAGTTTGAAGGTAGAAGACGGGTATTGCTGAACGTCGAAAAAATCTTTATCTTTAAGATGTCTAGTGAGCTTTTCATTATCCGACCAAATACTGTCCATTTGGATGGTGAATTCGCCAGCCGCGGGAGCGTCATCTACTTCAGACATATAGAAGTGACCTGAAAATTTCTTAAAGCCACCTGAGCGAGAGCCAGTCACTTTTGAACCCGTAAATTCGATGGTGGATGAATTATTGAAGATATACTTGATTCCGGATCCTTGGAGCACTTCTTGGATATTGGTGACCGTTGCGTCAGTTGTTTTGTCGGCTGGGTTTTCGCAGGAAATTAAAAATGCTGCGGTTAGAAGGAAGGAGGCTGATTTCATGGTATGGGTTTTTCGAAGTTGAGGTAAGAGTGTTTTAGTGGAGCTCGCAAGGGCAGGCCTATCTTAGCTATCGATCACTACGCTAAGGGCATGAATGCGGAACAGGCCCACAGTTTGGACACGGACTGGTCCACTCTACTTCACCCGTAGCATAGGTTTCCTGCTTCCAAATGGGAACGCGGGCCTTAATGGAATCAATTAAATAACGGTTGGCATCAAAGGCCGTTTCGCGATGAGCCGAGGCTGTTAAGGTAACCACCGCACACTCGCTGATTTCCAAGGTCCCGACGCGGTGGACGGCGAGGGCCTGAACCATCGGGAATTTTTTCATCGTTTCGGCAACAATCTTTGCCCCTTCCTTCTGCGCGAGGACCGGATGGTGGGTGTAGTGAAGTTTTTCAACATCACGACCTTCGTGATGATTACGAACTAAACCCTCAAAAACCACGAGGGCCCCGCAAGTGGGATCGGTCATCTGGTGGCGAAGTGCCATCACATCGATTGGAGTCTTTTGGATGGAAAACATAATTTTATCCACCGGCAAAGGGTGGCATGAAAGCGATAGTTTGTCCGGAGGAGAGGAGGTTGGTCCATTCGGCAAACTCGTTATCGACTGCCGGTTTCACATGCGGAAGATCCAGCGAGAAGTGATGCTTGAGCCGCAATTCTTCCCAGAGGCCGGCAATGGTGGCGGCGGAAGTATGAAGGACATCGGAATCCATTCCAGCTTCTTGGCTAAGCTTGGCAAAGAATTCCACCTTTAATTCTTTCTCGATCGCTCCGTGTTCGTGGAGGTACTGTAGCTCCACGAGGTGTTCGGGGCGATTTAGATTGAGCAAGGCACGCGGATCAGAAGGAACCAGATCTATTCGGTCGAGCGATGCCACAAAACGACGTGCACAGCGCTGATTCTTCTCGAGCACTTTCGCTAGCTTGACCGCTGCCGAGGGCGAATAATAAGCACAAAGAGGTTCAGGATGATTATCAAGAGGATTGAGAAAGCAGGCGGCGTCCTTAGAGAGATCGCTTTGCTGAACAAGGGATTCAAGATCTTCTTTCTGGATCATGGGAAGATCGCAGGCAATGATAAGCCACGACGATTTAGGGTCGGCAGAGAAAGCTGCTTGAAGCCCTCCTAACGGTCCAGGGGAAGGTTCTAGGTCTGGAAGTGTGGGTAGCGAGCGCTGGGTCTTATCGTCATGTGCGACCGAAAGAAAAATTTGATCTGTGAGTGGTTTGATCAGCGGAACGATGCGATCCAATTGGGTGACGCCGCCAATTTTAAGT
>Ga0257110_1000593_pt1 | contig 17155 bp, 23 predicted proteins | sample LP_taG_7_FD_190184 | JGI IMG/M metagenome (GOLD analysis project Ga0257110, IMG submission 190184) | Marine microbial communities from Northeast Subartic Pacific Ocean, Canada - LP_J_2015_P26_10m | ecosystem: Environmental > Aquatic > Marine > Oceanic | place: Canada: Northeast Subartic Pacific...
TGGAATGGCGCCTCTAACATCTTGACTAAAATGAGGTAATAAAAAATCCATATTATTTTTTAAAGGAGGACGATAAGGATTTTCATACATATCTTGTTGAGATGATTGACTAGGAGGACTAATATATATATTTGTGTTTGGATTTTCTTCATGTTTCACTCTACGATTTTGATGTATATGGTAAATTATATAAATAATAGGAAGTATAACTAAAAATAACATAAACATAGATACATTTTCAATGCATATTACACCTGGAGGACATTTTGACATATATATACATGTGAAAATATTTTCAAAATAGTATAATCATTAGTTAATTTTTTTTGATGTTTAATTACTTTCCAACAAGAGTACTTGTGAGTTTATTAATATTTTCTAAATTCATAGAACCCATCATTTCTTTATATTGACCAATTAGTGGACCCATATTTTTTAAGTTTTCAAACATTTTATTTTGCTTATCCATTAAGCGTGATGTATCTTGTGTTAATTTACTAATTCCTCCTTTACCAACAATATTTTCTAAATTATCGTAAGCTTGCTCAACTGTTGTTGCATAATCAACACGTTCTTCTTCTTTTTTTACACGTTTTGCTTGTTTAGCAATATTTTTCTTATTCATACCTCCCAATGATTCTTTTTTTGAACTCTTTTTATTTCCTGATGAAGTCATACCTTCAACTACTTGTGTAGTTGTACGTCCAACAAGGAAAAAGTTTGTTGCAAGCATTGCACTACCTAAAACAATTATCATATTTTTACTAAATTTAGATGCAACAAAACCAACTAAAGCAAAAAATGCAACTACACGAATATCACCCATCATCAAATAACCAAGTAAATTTGTAAGTGCAAAAAACAGGACAATATATAGAACGTATTTGTTTTCTAAACCTTTTGAAATACTTTGTTTGATTTTATTACTACTAATTTTCATTAATATATAATTAGATAACATTTTATTTGAATTCTATTTAAAGTGTAATTGATTACTTTAATTAGAATATGAGTGATTCTGTTTCTGAAAAACAAATTTCAGTTAACTCAAATAAACGTTCTTCTTTTGTAGAAACACGTGAAATGTTAGAAAGTCAAGATTGTCAGCAAATGATGAATATGTCCACAACTTTACTTCTTGAAATATATCGTGTTTTAATGGGGACATTACTTATTTTTGTTGTTCCACAAGATTGCAATGGTGAAGCTTGTACTATGCAAGAACGTTTTCATTTTAATGATGGTTATTCACAATTTTCTATTGGATTTAATTTTTTTACATTATTTGCATTTTTAATGTTATATGGCGTAGAAGTAAAACGTGAATATAAAATGATCACTTATTTGGAAGTAAATCGTTTTAAATCTCGTGATAATGAATCTGTAGGTGAGGCTTTACAATTGCTTCATCCTGATCGTTTAAAAACATTACTAAATTATGATAAAACATATATGTATGCTGGTTATGCATGTATCGCTACATACATTTTAAATGCAGGTTTTAGTTTAGGTGTAATTGGAGGACGAGTATTAAATTCTACCACATATACAGTTCTTCTAACAAATATTCTTTTCATGGGTTCAAAATTAGCTAATGTATATGAAGTAGCACATACTAAGCCAAATGTATTTCTATCATCTTATTTAACTCGTAAAATTCAATATAATGATGTTGACCCTGATAAAGTAGAAAATATCAATGAAGATGTAGAAAAAAATAGCGGAAGTGTTAGTACTAATGAAGAACGTGAATTAGTTAACTCAGATGATAGTACTATTGTATCTTAAAATAAAAATTGAATTTAATATAAAATGATAATTATATCTATATTAAATATGACTAATTATGAATTAAGTTACATTGAATTATATAACACATCAAGACATGGTGATTTGAGTGATTTATCGATAAAAAAACAAAATTATATTCAAAATAATTATTTGCTAATGCATTCAATTAAACCTGAAACATTTTTAAAACAAACCGAGAAAGTAACAAAACTAATCAAAAAAGCACAAATATATTACACTCAAATTATTCATCAAAATAATTCACAATATAACTTTCAAAAAAATCACGCATCATTAGATATTATTAAACGTGTTCATAATGATGACTATACATTTGCTATTGTGAAAACATTTTGGTTAAAATTATTTCAAAGAAGATGGAAAAAAATTTATCAAAATAAGAAAGATATAATACAAAAAATGAAAAATCCACAAAATTTGTTCCATCGACAAATACACGGAAAATGGTCATTTAATACAAATATATATCATATCTAAGTATTAAATTATTTACGTCTAGTTGATCTTTTTTTTTTATGTCCAGCACCCCCTTTTCTGGTAGAGGATTTTCTTTTTTTACTTGTTTTGCGTCTACGTCTAGATGAACGTCTTTTTGTTGTTCTGTAACCACCTCTAAATGGTTTAGCATTAGGGTTCATTCCTCGTTTAGATGAAGCTGGTGTAAATGGTTTAGAATTAGGGTTCATTCCTGGTTTAGATGCAGCTTGTGCATATGTTGCAGGTGCAGCAGCAGGAGTACTAGGTGTACCACTATTCAATTGAGCTGAAATTTTATCAATAATTTGGTCCAATGCACTAATAGTTTGTTCAGAACCAGTATTATTAGTTAATGCTGTTGACATAGCACCAACAGATTTTGATAATTCATTTACTTTATCAACTACTTTCTTTTTTTCAGCTTCGCTACCACTTTTTAATTTACTAATTTCGTTTTCTAAAGATTGGGTTTTTGCTTGAGCATCAGCATTTAATTTTGTTAATTTTGCTTGTAAAGATGTATTTGCTGTTTCAGCTTTAGCTTTAGCTTTATTAATTGATTCAGCAATTTTAGTTAATTTACCTTTTAACGCAGTATCTAAACTAGTTATACCGGATGTTAAACCAGCAAAATCAGGTTCTCCTTGTCCAATTGCATTTGCTATGGCGTTCATATAATATTATTAAATATAAAAAAATAATATCAGTTATTATGAAAAAAGTTATATATTAAATTAAAAATTTACTTAATGTTTTCTAGATTTATTTTTTCTTGATTTTTTATGTGATTTTTTTAAAGAACGTTTTCTACGTGTTTTTCTTCTTCGTTTTTTACCACCTTCCTGTTTGTCTTTTTCTCCATCTTCTGCTTTTACACTTTCCTCTTTTTCACCGATTGTTTGTTCTAAACCTTCTATTTCATTTTCTAAAGCTTTTAATGAGTCATGAACACTATTATCATTTTCCATGTTTTCTAAAATTTCATCTAAACTTTTAATAGAAGCTTTTAATTCTTCTTCTACTTTGCTAATATCATTTTCATCAATTATTTTTTGCAATGATTCATTATCAGAAGTAAGTTTATCTATTTTACTTCTTAATTCATCATTTGCTTTACGCATATTTTCCAATTCCTCACGCGCTTTTCCGGCATTTACATTTAATGATCTAATACGTTCGCCTAAACTTCCTAAGCTAGTTTTTATTTTATCAACACGAATACGTGCATTTCCTTGTATGGAGCGATTGGCGCTAGTTAATTTTGTAATACGACTATTCAATTCATCTATTTTTGTTTGAACGTTACTCATCTATATATAAAATAAAACATAATTATTTTTCATAAAAATATTCTGCTAAACTACAAAAATATTGTAAAAACATAAGTATCATGGAATCAGTAAAATGTTTTTTCAAAAATATATCTCTTTCTAAACAGGTATTATTGTTTTTCATAACAATGTAATCATCGATATTTTCATCTTCGAAATTATTGTTTTCGTCTAGATATACAAATTGCCCGTAATCTGAATCCATTTTAATTTTTGGTGTATTAATATAATATAAAAATATATGAAAAAAAAATCAATTTTTATATGTTCAAAATTTAAATTTTTGTAATATTAACATTTTTTTGTTTTGAAAAATATAATACTAATTCATCATTATTATAATCATCTATATATTTTATTTCACTTATTCCTGATGATAACAATAAACGTGTGCAAATTAAACAAGGATAATGGGTAATATATGCAATGCTATTATAACAAGAAACACCACGTTTTGCACAATCACATATTGCATTTTGTTCTGCATGAATAGTAGCTTGTTCATGATTATCACGTACAATACTTTTATGTATGCAATCAGGTAAAAATCCATTATAACCTTGACTAATAATACGATTATCTTTTACTAATAAACATCCAACTTTCATTCTTTCACAAGGTGAACGTTTTGAAGTAACCTGCACTATTTCTTTAAAATAAGTATTCCAATCAGGTCTATCCTGCATAATTATATGTAAGTTACTATAATTAATTTATAATATGAATTAATCTATTTTGCCAGTTAAATCATTTATTTCTGTATCTAAACTATTTAATTGTTCTAATATTTCTTTTTGTTCATTTTTAATTTTATCAATATGTTCATGGGTTAATTCTTTTCTGCTTAATAAATTATCCAAATGATTATTTATATTTTTCATATTTCCTAATTGATGCTGTTTTTTTTCAAGCTGTTCGTTATAATATTTTTTATATTTATTCACAATTTCTATTAAATCATTATTGGAATTTTCACATTTTGATTCGTCTACATTACTATTATTTATATGAAATGATGGAGTAGATACATTTTTTTGAACACAACCTTTACACATTTGATAATGTTGAAACATTTGTTCTTTGCGTTGTTTTAATAAATTCTTCATCAATTCTATTCTTTTATCTCTTTTACCGATATCTACAATAATTATTTTTGGTTTATTACTTAATGCGCGATCATCTATAAAATTCATAGTTATATATTTAAAGGAAAAGATTTTTTTAAAAATATATAAAATCTAAAGTATATATTATTTAGGATGTCAAAAACAAACAATGAACCTTTATTAACTCCTGACGATAATCGCTTTGTAATGTTCCCCATTCAAGACGATACTATATGGGAAATGTACAAAAAACAAGTAGATTGCTTTTGGAGAGCAGAAGAAGTCGATTTATCTAAAGATATCACACATTGGCAAACCTTAAACAAAGACGAAAAACATTTTATAAAAATGATTTTAGCTTTTTTTGCTGCAAGTGATGGAATTGTATTAGAGAACCTAGGTGTGCGTTTCATGAATGAAGTTCAATTGTCTGAAGCAAGAGCATTTTATGGTTTCCAAATAGCAATGGAAAATATTCATTCACAAATGTATAGTCAATTGATAGATACATACATTGAAGATCGTGAAGAAAAAAATAATCTCTTCCATGCATTGGATAATTTTGATTGTATAAAAAAAAAAGCTGATTGGGCTAAAAAATGGATTAATGATAATCGAAGCAGTTTTGCTACTCGTTTAGTTGCATTTGCATGTGTAGAAGGAATTTTCTTTTCTGGAGCATTTTGCAGTATTTTTTGGTTAAAAAAACGTGGACTAATGCCTGGTTTAACATTTTCAAATGAATTAATTTCACGCGATGAAGCTTTACATACCGAATTTGCTGTACATTTATATTCTAAACTTCAAAAGAAAATTAATAAAACACGTATTATTGATATTATTAAAGAAGCTGTTGAAATAGAAAAGGAATTTATTATTGAAGCATTACCATGTCGATTAATAGGGATGAATTCAAATTTAATGAGTCAATACATTGAGTTTATTGCTGATCGTCTAACTTTACAATTAGGATATGATAAAATATATAATGCTACAAATCCTTTTGAATTTATGGAATTAATTAGTGTAGAATCTAAAACCAACTTTTTTGAAAAACGCGTAAGTGAATATGCTTTAGCTGATAAAACAAAAACTGATGATGTTTTTGATTTAAATGAAGATTTTTAATTTTTTCTAATTAAAATATAGTAAATGGTAGTTGATTTAAATAAAACACAACCATCCGAGAAAAATAAAAATATTCGTGTTACTGAATTATTACCACAAAAATTATATCGTGGTGATAGTAATAAATATAATGCATATGATATTGATAATTTATTGGATGGTGAATACAAATTTTTTGGATTAACACCTGAAGAAGTCTATGAATATGGCGTTACTTTTGAATTCACATTAAATCGTCCGTTATATTTAGTTCGTTTAGATGATAAAAACACTCGCAATGAATTATATAAAATCGGTGATTCTAAAATAAAAAAAATATTAGAAAGAAACTATGGTCATAATAAAGGCGAAATTAGAGATTCAGAAGAAAAAGCTGATTATGAAATGTCATCTTTTATTTGTAAAAATTATGATGGATATATTACAGATAAAATGAAAACTGACTTTGGAGGAAGATTTCATCGTGAAATCATGATTTGTAATCCAAAAGATAAATTCAGTAAAATCGAACAAATAACTGAATATGAAAAAGCAAATAATATGCGTGATGAATATGCATTAAAAATACGTAAAACGAAAAGGTCACGTTCTTATTTTGAAGATGTAAACACCATGCAAATACAACCTATTAGTAAATTAAGTTATTTCAGTCCTGTAAAAACACCACCTCGCAGTTCAGATAAAGCAAGTCGTGCATTATCATTTAAAACTCCGGGTGGAAGTAGACGTAAAATGCGTAAAACAAAAAAACGTAGAACAAAACAAAAAGGTAAGGGTCTTGGAAATAGTAAACCTATAAAACCATCTTCATCACCGCCTCCAACAAAAACGCGGAAAAATGTAAATTTTTCACCTAGTACAAAAGCGCCATCAAGTCCAATACAAAATAAAACAAAAAGAATGTTTATATCAAGAAATAAAGAAAGACAAAAAGCCGTAACTCAATATGAAAATATACAATACGAACAAGATTTAAGAGATATGATGTTAGGAAAAATACCATTAAAAGGTGGTAAAACTAAAAGTAGAAAATCCAAGAAGTCAAAAAGAAAAACACGTTCAAAACGACAGAGAGGAGGAAATCCAAATGATCAAGAAGAAAAGGATACATATCTTTTTGGTGCAATTGGTATTTATGATTACGACAAAGTTGAAAATGCCTTAAATAACGGAGCTAATGTGAATGCTCGGAATAAAGATGGTGATACACCACTTATACGCGCAATTAAATTAGAAGATATAGACATGGTTTACTTATTATTAGAACGCCCAGATATTGATATTAAACTTGATGTTGATACAAACAAAGAACTTCAACTGGCAGAAGACCTGTGGGAAAATATGACACCAGAGGATCAAGAAGAAAATGGTATTCCTTATGCGATAGAAGACTACATAATCACGAAAAAAGAAAAAAAAAGAATACAAAATATTGTCGCACAAACATTGCCAAAACATTTGAAAAGACAAGAAGATAGGAAAAACCTAGCTATGGTTATGAGTGAAAAAGATGTAGGGAATAGAGGTGATGGAACAATGCCTTATGAACTACGACATGAAATAGGGAAATATCTAGGAGGTGGAAAAACTAAAAGAAATAAAAAAAATCGTAAATCAACTAGAAAACGTAGAATATAAATTTATAAATAATTTTGAATTATTAATCAATATTTTCTTGCATAAAGCGTACATACTCTTTTACATCAATATTTTTTGTTTTTTCATAATCACTACTATATAGAATAGTTTTAATATCAGACATTAAATACATATATACATCTGGAAATTCTACCCAACCAGCATTTGGATGAAATTTCAAATATTTGCTTCTGAAACTAGCACTATCACGACTAGTTATTTCATAATAATTATCTATTTTATCTTCTTGTATTTGCTTCAGAATTCCTGTAAATACAATACGTTTTTGAAATTGTAGATTATCTTTTTTTCCTTCTAGAATTAGAAATGAAACGCGTTTATCTGAATCAATATTTTTTTTATTATGTGAAAAATCTGAAAGCGCAAATATTGGATATCCATTCTTATTTATTGCGTAGCCACAAAAAGAAGCAAATGGATAATTTTTTATTTTTTGTTCGTGTGAAATTGTGGATAAAAAACCATATTTTTCTTTGTCGTAAAGAATATCATAAATATTTTGCAGTTTCTTATCTTTTGGTACTTCAGGAATATCATTCATACTATTCAATATATTTGCATTCATGTAGACAGAGGAAAAACTATATACATAAGATGTTAGAAACAAAATCGTAATAATTGTTATCATTGTTGTATTCATATTGCTGTTTTTTTTTATCTTACGATTGTTTTTTATTTCAATTTATATTTTTATTCATACTTATAAATGTATGTATTAAATCGTTTGTTAAAATAGGCATTTCATCTTGAGGACAATGACCACTATTAACATAAACCCTTTTTGAATTTGGATATATTGTCAAAATAGTATTTGAAATATTATTATTAATCCATCTATCATATATACCAGATATAATCAACATTGGCTTATTTTTATTTTTTTCATTTTGATAAGTTATTGTGTTATTTGAATTAACCATATTAAATATTATATTGTTTAAAACATTTTGTGCATTTTTTTCTTTTGTTGGATTAATTATAGAATGTATTAAATTTTCATCAACATTCGAAGGATTTTCAGGATATAACATTAAAAGAGTATTTTTTATTTGTGTTTCTCTTGCAAAAAATTTAAAGTATAACCAGGATCCCCAATTAATAATGAACTTCGGAACACTTATAGTATCATTGTCTTTTAGTTCTAAGAAAGCATTTAAGAGAACAATACTATTCACATAATTATTTTCCATTGAATGTAGTGCAATATTGCCACCTAAACTATTACCAATTATAGTTGTATTTTTTTTTATAACTTCATTTATAAAGTTATCTGTTTGTTCTTTCCATAAATCCACATTATATTCTATATCCGTTTTTTTCGAAGATTTACCAAAACCTAACAAATCAAATGCATAAACATCATAATATTTTGATAATTCGCATATATTATACCTCCAATGATAATGACTTGCGCCAAATCCATGTATTAAAAGTAATGCTTGTTTTTTATTAGAAGTATATTTTACATAATTGATTTCTTGATCATTCCAATTCCAACTATTATCTTTTTGATTTGTCAAAAATATTCTATTTAATGGTCGGTTTAGTGAATGAATGCTGTGTAAATTTAATATAAAATTTAAATAAAATAAAATAAAAACAATAATCATAATGTCTTATTTAAACATTTGAATTTTGTATTTAAGTATTGTGTTGTAAAAAAAAATTGATTTTTATTTATTATTTTGTATTCTTTTCAAAATAACAAGTAAAATATATTAATTTTCAAAAATGCTAACAATCAAAATCCAAGTTCCTAAAATTTGTTGTAAAACAATATTTAAAAAAGGTGAATTTAAAGTAAAAATTGCAATACCAAGGGTCATTGAAAAAGAAACGCATAATTCACGTTATTTGTCTTATGATGACCCGAGACATAGTCAAAAATAAATCATAAAAATTACATTGTATATTTGTATGATTTTTTATCTATCTTATAGTAATGAAAATTTATAATGTTGATAGATAATTCCATTATTTTTTGAACAACATATTCCACTATTATATATTAAACTAAAATTTGGATTATTTATAAAATATTCAGAATTATATGGAAGTGAAATAATATTATCTTTGGAATTATTAGTTATTTTATAGTGAACCTGTGTAATATGAAATACTTTACAATAGTCATAAAATAACTTATATATTTCACTTCCTCCTATAATAAATACTTTTTTACCTGTTTTTTCTATCAATTCATTTAATAATTTATTAGTAGATGTTATGCTATTACAAACAAAAATATTTTCTTTATTATTATAGTTATCATTAAATGAACTATTTTTAGTTAAAATTAGGTGAATTCTATTTTTTAATATATTGGGTAAACTTTCAAATGTTTTTCGCCCCATTACAATAATATGACTTTCTGTGATTTTTTTGAAATATTGTAAATCTTCAGGAATATACCATGGTATACTATTGTTTATACCAATTATTCCTTGTTTATTCGTAGCAACAATCATTTCATAACTCATGTTTTTATGTATAACAATATTTTTATGTGAATTTAAAATTATAAAAAATAATGTTATATTATTTAATTTTCATGTCCATTTTCATTATTGGATTTTTATAATGATTCATAATTACATTTCCTTTTGCTAAATCGTGTGTTTGAAAGTTTTCTCTAGTTGGGTCATATTCACATTCAAAACTGGATACGTGAACGATAAATATATATTCATTAGATAATTGTTCTTCTTTTAAGGTATAATTTGATAAAGTTTTTATACCATGTAAATATTTATCTGTTTGTACACGTTCCATATTCTTAGTATTAAATATTTTAAATCGTTCATCTTGAAAATGATGAATGTTTTTATCATTTATTTTATAAAATTGTTTTCTGTCTATTTTCATATTATATTTTAAACATCTATCTTGAAAAACATTATCTTCAAAACCCCACCCCCAATAATTTGGAAAACCATTAATAGTCTCGAAATCTTTCCCTTTTATAGAAACAATTCCACCCAATGTATGTTGAAAACCATAAAAATGTTTTACAATTTTCTCATGAGTACTATATTTAAGAAGTAAATTATTTTTTGGAAAAGTGTCTACATCATGAAAAACTAGGGTTATAGATTTATAATCATGTGGATACTTATTTTTTATATGTATAAAACCCATATTTTTCATAGCACCTCTATTAAAAATACGATTATCATTTTGATGAATAAAATAAACTTCAAAAAAAGGAATAATATTTGCTAAACGTTCCATATTTTCAATAAACCATTTTTTTTGATTTTCTCTATCGCGATATGGAATTAAAAAAATTATCTTAGGAATAGAAGAATTATAGTCATCATTTTTAACTATATCTATTTTCATTAAATTATCCAAAAAAAGGTTATTGTGGTCCATATAATATTTTATTAAAAATAATTAATAATTTACTTTATTTAATATATTTATTGATAATTGCATTTGGAAGTAATTTTTCGCGAATAGTATCTAATTTTTTATAGCATTTATTAATTGTTACTTCACTTATTTCACTAATATTATGAATATCTCTTTTATTAATATTCAAAGCACAATTCATACAAACAAAGTAAATAACACCAGATGCAATAGAATGTGGTGTGTTTTCAGGCATAATATTATTCTTTTCGATTCGAACTGCAATAAATTTGCATAACTTTGTTAATTCGCTATTCATATTTAATCGACTACAATAACGATCTATGAAATCACCAGGATTTGTAGTTCCTAAATGTGTTTTATTTTCATTGTTTACATCTACCTCCATTGAATTAATAATCGACGTTGCATTTTTACAACCTTTTGTTGCGGATGTTGTATCTAAATGAAAAATTGTTGCAATCTCTTTTGCCGTTCTAGGATGGTCGTTAATTCTGCATGAAATGTAAATTGATGCAGCAATAATGCCGTCCCTATTTAAACCTCTAAAAGTTTTTTGTTCCGATATCATTTTATGATAACGAATAGCATCATCTATAATTAGTTTTGAAATACCAGAATTATGAGCCATTGTAGTAATTCGTTGAAATTCGTCATATTGTGATTTTTCTTTATAAGGCATGGATTGCCATTCTGTATAACGTCTAATTTTTCTCATTTCATAACTAGAACGTCCATCACAAATTACTTTACAACCATAAGAAGATTCTTTTAATAAAGGATTAATAGGCATACCACATCGCGTTGGATCAGAAGACTGATTATCATCTGCACCATAAAATCGCCACTCAGCTGAACTATCTAAAACATCTTTATAGATAATGCAACATTGCTTATTTGTACACTCTAAAAAACCTTGTTCTGTAAAAGCTAAACTACTTTGACAAGTATCACAAAATTCACGTTCACCACTATTTCTATAAATACACTCTAATTGTTGTTTTTCAGTACCTATTTCGTTATCAAACATATTCCATATTTTGGCTTTATTTAGATTGTACTTTTTCTTTTTTGTTACCTTTTTTTCACTATCCATGATGTGTAATATTATTTAATTATTGAATTTTTAATTCAATTTTAATTTTTATTTTATAATAATATAATAATGGGAAATGCTCAAGGTAAACCAAGTGTAAGCGATAATAGTGACCAAAAATCTATAAATAAATATTTAATTCAAATGGATATGATTGCAGCAAATTATGCAACTACTTTAAATTTACATCAAATGTCACACTTAACTAATCCTGATTATTGCAATAATCTTACAATAATTTCATCAGACAACATTGCTAAAAATTTATCTTCTACAGAAATAGATTTTTTAGAACAACGTTTAGAAAAAGGTATACCTATCGACAAAATGTCTAATGATAAAATAATTCACTTTAAAAAAAGTAATAATTTAGATATTAATAATCCAACAAAAAAACGTCGTATATGTATAGGTATTGCTGAATTTTATATTAAATTATCACATATATATGGTGCAATTTTCAAAACAATTCAACCAATGTATGTTTACAAAGATAATGATGGTTCACTAATAACATTTACGTTGGAAGAAAAAGATAAAATTCCTAAACATGTTAAATATGAAACAACCTACGTAAATTTTTGTAATCAACGTTTGCAAGCTTTAATTAATAAGCATGAATATAATGAAAACAATGAAGTAATAGAAGTTCAACCAGAATTTTGCAATATTAATTTAAATCAAAAAGATGGTTCAACTAAAAATATTAGTCAATTAATTGGAATGACTGAATTTGAAAAATTATTTTTCGATGTTTATGATTATGATAAAGGTATGTATCGTTCAATGAGTGCAGCAATGCAAAAAGAATATAATGAAGCATTACAATCTTTTTATGAAATATTTACTGGAGAGAAAGGCAAAATGCCTGAAAATATTAAACGTTTTAAAGATATTACTTTAAAAGATTATCATAATGGTAAAGGATGTAAAGAAGATGGTACACTAAAACAAAAAATGACTGGTTCAATAAAAAATAAATCGTTTAAAGAATATGCTTTGCATTTAAAAAAAATGCTTGATGATAGTAACAAAAAACAAGAAGAAATATTAAATATTATAGGTGAAATATTTTCGTTTATTAAAGACGAAAATACTAATAAAGAAATAGTTGTTGTTCAACCTACATTAACAAAAGAAGGTTTAGACAAAATTGGATTAAAAGCACGTAATTTAATCAAACAAATGTATATTGATTGCGAAACCAATTTTTTTAATGCTTTAGTTAAATATCAAACTATTATTGTCGAAAGAGGAAAAGAACTACAAGAAAAACAAATACATACTTTAGAAGCTGAAATAGAAAATACTATTTTGGAATAAAAAAAAATTTTACATTCAAAAATATAGAAATAATTTATTTCTCTTGATATATCATAATGCCTGGATGTTCAGCTAATATGTTACTACAAGGTGGTGGAGGTTCTAGCCTTGCTGCTTTAGCTTCTAAAGTTGGTTTAAGTGGTGGAAGTGCCGGAGGTATGCGTGTAGGTACAAATAGTGATAGTTTTATGGGTGGTAAAAGACGTAGATCACGTAAAGTAAGACGTAGCAAAAAAGCTAAAAAATCACGTAAATCTAAAAAAGCTAAAAAATCACGCAAATCACGCAAATCACGTAAATCAAGACGTTAATTGAAATCTATTTAATAAAATATAATAATTATCATTTTATTATATTTTGTTTTATCTTATAATTTATCATGTAATTGTTTCATTGCTTCTTTATTATAAATAATATGACTGGAAGGTGTATATGAAGATGTAGATTTAAATGGTGATGCCTTGTCTTCATTTTTTTTATTTTTTACTCCAGATTTACTTAAAATAGATAATGGATTATCATCATCTTTCTTTTTATCTTCTTCGTTAACTAAATTTCCATAACCATCGATTGCTACACCGGTCCGTTTTTTTATTTCAGTCCTTACATACCCGGGAACCCAATGTTTCCAACTTATAAACAACGTATTCGGATGTGTATATGTAACAGCAAACCCATTTTCATCTAGTTTTTCCATTACATATGCAATACAAGCTCCTTGGTCATATTTAGGAACACCTAAAATAACCTCTGGTATAAGATACCAACAAAACTGAGCATCGTTTTTTTGACGTGATGTAAGTCTAATACGATGATGAATTCGTGCTAAAATTTTTTTATAATTAGACAATTTAGATAAATCATCTTGTTTTTTCCTGTCGTATAAGTCATCTAAATTTATTTTATCATTATAATCATCGTCATCATTATTTCCACCATTAATGTTAAATATTGTGGACATTATTACAATATGTAATATTATTATTTTTTTTTTCTTACTTGTTTCCAATAAATGAATATAAAACATATAGTATTATCTGGAGGAGCACAAATAGGTTTTACTATTTATTCTTCTTTAACACGCTTAATAGAATACAAATTTATTGATATGTCTAAAATAGAAACTATGTATGCTACATCTGCAGGAACTTTTGTTTCTGTAATTGCTTCACTACCTATTCCGAAAGAAGATGTTTATGATTATATGATAAACAGACCATGGGAAAATGTATTTCCTTTACGTCCTAACAATATTTTAAATATATATTCAACAAAAGGTTTATATGATAGTTCTTTTATATATGAATTATTCAAACCTTTATTCGCATGTTGCGACCTAGATCTAGATATTAATATGAAGGATTTTCATGAATTTACAAATATTGAACATCATTTTTTCAGTGTTGATTTAAATAAAATGGAATTAATCAATATTTCTTATAAAACACATCCTGAGCTACCTTTATTAAAAGCTATCCACATGAGTAGTGCAATTCCATATATAATTCAACCAGTTTTTCACGAAGATAAATGCTGCATCGATGGAGGTGCTATATCAAATTTTCCCATTAATTTTTGCTTAGAAGATACAAAATGCAATAAAAATGAAGTTTTAGGAATAAAATCAACTAGCATATACAATAATCCTAAAGTACATGTTAATAGTAATTTATTTGATCTTACATATACATTTTTATATCATTCTATAAATGCTGTAAGAGTAAAACCAATTGATGATATTGACTATGTAATTGATATACCTTCAAATGGTATTGAGTTATCTGCGTTGCGCGAAACAATAACTTCAAAAGAAGCAAGAGAAAAGTTATTTAATGATGGAAATAAAATTTGTGATAATTATATTTCCGAACATTTAAGCTAAAGCTGTTGCTAAAAATTGCTCTAAATTAGCTTTATTTACTTTAGCATCAAATTCGATTACACGCCCACCTACTTTTAATTTAATAGTTGGGAATCCTTCTATCTTATATGTTTCCATTTTCTTTGATGTTTCTTCAGTTTCTTCGGTACAATTATATTCAATAAAAATAATTTTATGACCATTTACTTTTTTATTTGCATATTCTGTTTTTATTTTTTCCCATTCAGGTAAAGCAGTTTTACAATGAGGACACCAATCTACATGAAATAACATTAATTCAGCCTCACTGCCATCATTACCATTCATTTCTTCATAAATATCATCAGTAATTGTTTCTGAATTACTTTTATTTACATAGTTACGATACAAAAAATATGCTGCAATTACAAATACTACTACGATAATTGCTATGATAACATATTTATTGTTAAATAAATTTTCAATGCTAAAACTCATTATAATATAACAATATAAATTAGTTCATTTAGATATTACGAATATTACCTAAAGATATATTATTATAAATTAACAATGTTATTCAGAAGTAAAGATGGTAAATTGGTCGAATTAAATAAAGCATCATTTAAAAATGATAATTTGTACTTTCAAAAAATTATTTCATTATTTGAAAATAAGCAATCGTCAAATACTAATAATAGTGAGCAACTTATGCAAAGCATATTAAGGATACTATAATATCTATATTTGCATTAAATATAATTATTGTATAATTTTTTTTTATGCGTTTTTTATATGACTACTAAAAAAAACAAATCAATAACTAAACAAAAAAAAACAATAAAACATCACAAATCAAAAACAAAAAAAAATAAGGCATTACAAAATGTTATTGACTTAAGTAATGATAATAATAATCGTTATTTTGTAGAAGAAGATTATGTGAGCGGAGATGGTATGCTTACTACTGTATGGGGACCTAGTTTATGGCATTCATTACATACTATGAGTTTTAATTATCCCGTTGAACCTACTAAACAAGATAAGAAACATTATAGAAACTTTATACTGAATTTAGAAAATGTACTGCCTTGCAAATATTGTCGTATGAATTTGAGAAAAAATTTTAAACGTTTACCTCTTACTATGAAACATATGCAATCACGTGCAACATTTTCAAGATATATTTATGATTTACATGAGGAAATAAACACTATGTTAAACAAAAAATCAAATTTAACATATGAAGATGTACGCGAACGTTATGAACATTTCCGTGCTCGTTGTGGAAAAAAACAAAAAATGAAAATTTTAAAAACACGTAAAAAGAAACATAAAGGATGTACTGAATCTTTATATAAAATTAAAAGTAAAGGTATTGTTCAAATTGTTCCTCAAACTGAAAAATGCGACTCAATATCTATAGATGATAAATGTGTCATGAAAAAATAATAAATATCATATAATTTTTGTTTTTTATTTTATTTTACGTTCTCAAAATTTTTGAGAAATCATTTTTAAAAGTATCACTTTTATGCATTAGATCATAATTTAATTTCATCTTTATAAAACATCGCAAACATACTAAATTATCATTATATGCATCGTGCAAATTACATAAATTTTGATTAAATAATTGTTTATGTAATTCTTCCAATTTTGGCCATTTAAAATATTTTTTTCCGTTTTTTGATTCTTTTTCTATTTTGCAAATTTCAATACCTTTTTTCATTGTACAATAAAATGTTTTACGGGGATCAAATTTATGAATAACTGGTGATATATCATTTCGCACACATTCATAATTTACCATTCTTTCATCAAAATCTAAATTATGTGCAATCACATAATCACATTGTTTATAGAATTCATTGAAATAAAATAGAGCCTCTTCTATTTCGATACCAGTTCGATCTATCATTTCACGATTAATTCCATGAATATTTTCAGATTCTTTTGGAATATTAACATAATCTGGTATACGAATATAGTTATTTTGTGATGCAAT
>Ga0257110_1000594_pt1 | contig 17118 bp, 12 predicted proteins | sample LP_taG_7_FD_190184 | JGI IMG/M metagenome (GOLD analysis project Ga0257110, IMG submission 190184) | Marine microbial communities from Northeast Subartic Pacific Ocean, Canada - LP_J_2015_P26_10m | ecosystem: Environmental > Aquatic > Marine > Oceanic | place: Canada: Northeast Subartic Pacific...
TCTTCGTCTGCGCGAATTTGCTCCAAGTCCGCGAGCTGTCGCGCCTCCTCGAGCTGTCGCGCCTCCGCGTGTCGCCGTTCAGCTTCTTCGTCTGTCCGAATCTGCTCCAAGTCCGCGAGCTGTCGCGCCTCCTCGAGCGGTCGCGCCTCCGCGTGTCGCCTTTCAGCTTCTCCGTCTGTGCGAATCTCCTTCGATTTTGCAAGATGCCTTCCTGAGTCCCTTTTTCCGTCTTTTTTTGGCTTCGATTCGTGTATTCTCGCTTCTGCGGGTTTCTTTTTTACCATATTAAACATTTTGCCTTCGACGACAACAGAGTCACGGTGATCGTTCAACTTAGTTGAATTCTTGGCGGGAGCGCTGTTTTCTTTTTTTTTCTTTGCGGTTTTCGTTTCTCTACCATATTCAAAATCTGTTGGTGTTACATTGCTTCTATCACTCTCTTCTTGTGTGCACTGCTTGGAACCTGTCCGTTTCTGGCACACGTTCTTATCGTTATCTAGATCTGAAATTCGTGTCTCACCGCTGACTCCTAGGCCGTATCCTTTTGACTTACAATAATGATTCTTTTCTCCAGAAGAATTCCGTTGTTTTGCTATTTTCCGTATCGGTGGTAGTCTTCGTGGTGAAGTGGCGGCGATCGTAGCTTGTCTTCCCGTCGCCGTAAGCCACCCACGTGCATGTACTTGCTGCTCAATTTGATTTAACGCCTCGACCGATTGGTGTTCGCACTTGAGTTTCTTTTGGAGCGAAGCCCGGCGTTGCGAAAGCTCTACTAGCTTGTGCAAATATCGCTTCCTTGAAACGTCAAGTTTTCTGGTATATTCCAGCATTAGCTTCGCTCTCAAGCACCACCATCCTCCATGGCGCGATCATATGCGCAGGTGATATAGCCGCGGGACATAGTAAGGAATGATACTAGTACAAGATATAAAATGATATAGTTGGATGAGCTGGGTGCGCTAGCTGGGTGCGCAAGCTGGGTGTGCCTTCAACACGGACTCCACCCAGCTCGGGGACTAGCCTAGTCTAGGACCCCCAGGAAAAGAATAGGGCCGGCTGGATAGGGGGAGATTTTCCTGGGTGCGCTCCTAGGTCCCAAATTACGCGACGGCGTTATTAACGTGAGCGTCGCCACGGCGTTATTTACGCGTTATTTACGCGTTATTTGCGCGTTATTTACGCGGAGCTTTTTTTTAATTTTATTTTAGCGCACGCTGCGCCTTCCCTGTAATTCGCAACTCGTAGAGTAAGAATTTGGGAAGCGTAGCGGAGCAGAAGTTTCCACTAATAGCACGGTGGTGTGTTCTGCGTCCGGGAGTTTAGGAAAGTATTGATTGCGACGCCATCGTAACCAAAATCGACGCGGTCTGGACCGACGTTTCAATTGGGGTATTCCTCAGGTCAATAATATTCTACGTGCGCCAACTCGCCGCTGGTGCCGCGCGCCGCGCGTGGGACCCCCCCTGGGGGCTTTCGAAACGAATCGAAACACCGTTTTCGCGCGTCAGCGCGCGCGTCTCGGCCAGAAGATTGGTTCGTAGGGTGTACCAAACCCATGCGGACCCGGGCGCGGCGGGTCTGCGCCGTCGGGCGACGTGAGTCGCGCGCGATCGCGGCCGAGTTCGTCTCGGTTAAACGACCGAAGCCGGCGCGCCGCGCGCGCGGACAGACGAACGAAACTCGTAGCCTCAACGATCGTTCGTCGAGTGCGAGCGGCTACGATGATGTGTGGTGTTCGTTCCGGGCTCTGCGGGGCGAGCTAGGCGGTGCCCGCGGGGCTCGACACCCGCGCCTTCGTGCGCGGCCGTCAGCGGTCTTCAAACCGCAGGCGGTGCGGCGCCGCAGCGCACGCACGACGTCAAACAACACGCACGATGTGACCACGTACATCAAGTCTAACAACACGTCCGTGCACGCACGGGACGACGCCGCCTCGCGCCCAGTTGCGGCGCATCGCAACCGTCACTTTTGCCCTCACGATTCACGTTGAACGTCAACTTCGACGCTATTGCTTCCTCTGCGCGAAGAGGCGCGTGACGGCGGCGCGGCAAAGGCCTCCCTGGCCCAGTCCCCGCACCTCCACCCAATATGGCATGTTTTCCCGCATCTCACTGCTCTCCATAGCCCTCCTCCCCGTGTAAAACGAGACGGACAGTTATTGCGTGCGCGAAGCTTTAGCTGTGGTTATCATACTGTTTTCCCCGGGGGTCCGAGATGCAAACGGCGTCGATTTAGACTAGAAAAAAAGTTGAGTTAAAAAAAAATGGACCGCGTTATTTACGTAAATTACGCGGGTTCCTGGGCCACGTTTATTATGGCGTTTATAACGCGTTATTAACGCGTTATTTGGGACCTAGGTGCGCTCCAGGTGCACAATAATAGAGGGAGATGTCAGCGACAGCCGATAGCTCGTACTCGAGTACGAGATATATCTTCTTCACTGTGAACACTGTGAACCTAAAGCTAAACAAGGGAAGTATACCTTGAAGGGCAAATCCCGCTACAGTCAGGAGAACTGATGGAGCAACCTCTCCGGTGATATTGGCCGCCACAACGCATTCAATTTCCGCTAGAGGTCTTGTATCGACCCAGAGCTTTCATGGAATCTGGCCAGTATTGCTGGGGCAGTTGCTCCGGATATCCCTTCTTTCTATATCAGAGAGACATGATAAAGAGATGCATATACCTGCCAAATTGGCTTACAAATTATTGGCGTTTCAAGCAGGCCGACCTGACTCAAAGCCTGGCGAACTTCAAGATAAGAGCTTGCAAGAATCGTGCCTAATATAGGGCTTCAGTTGCATAGTCAGGCTGTCACGCGGAATATGACGACCGTCTCGCGAGACTAGTAAGATTTTCTCTGGATCGGAGGCCTGTATTAGTACTTATACGTATTATCGAAGACTATCATTCTACTCCCGAGCAAACATCAAGTTTCACGAGAGATGCGATGACCTGTGCGAGATACAGCATCAGTTCGCTCCGGATGAACCCATTGAGGCTGCACTGAGATCGACATGGCCATAGTTGAGAATGGACAGTCCGGAGCCATCGACTTGATGGAATACATAATCCATGAAGAGCAAAAGCAAATACCTTTCACCCGATTCGGACCATACCGAGCCAGCTTGTTTCTCCGAACCTGCAGATTCAATCGCGACCTTGCGTGAACGCTATAAATGTGCTAGTTACCCTGCATTATTGGACCATACAGTGCTGAGCTAACGTGGAGCATGACTCTGAGCAAGCGACCAGCACCAACTTCTGCGGAGGCTAAACCCTCGTAGCAGTCAACGCACTGGTAAGTAGCATCGAGTTCGTCAAATGCACGACCAGAAAGCATGTCACAAAGTGCGAACACAGTTGGTGGTTTCGTTAGTAGTTCGGAAATCAACGCATATATTTCTCGCGAGTACCTAGAATTATTTCTTCTGTAAATGCGTTGTGCAATGTTCCACCTTGCGGCAACATAACGAAGTCTAGTCGTAGCCGCCTATGCCAGGCACACACGCGTCCCCTTGTAGTATGCATATTGGTAACGCACCAATTCATTTTGGGGCGTGCACGAGTCGTCAGACAGAGCTCTTGTAGCGAGCGCTAACATGACATGCCCCAAAGCGATCACGTCGTCGATCTCTGCGGCTGTCTTACTTTTGCCTAGCAGCAATTGACGGTGAATTACTATGAGAAGTATGCGACACCCGCGCACGGGTTATTGCGCATATCCGCTTCGAGGACATCGACAACGCCAACGTTACCAAGTCTTATTCGTGTGTTGCCGGTAACAAGTATCCGGGAGAGCCCAAGCGTGCGACATGCCTGGCTCCCAATGGTATCGTTCTAAAAAAGCTTAGGTAGATACTCAGTGAAATACTCCCGTCGTTGCATGTATTACACGCAAAGCAGCCAACAGCTGCAACAGATAGCTCCATAGTGTCGATTCAGGAACAGACGGCATGCCTAAGAGACTCAATATGAACATTTGTGTTCAACCATTTGCGTGGTAAATCTGCAATTCGTACCTGTCGAGTCTGAACATGGTGGGAAGTAGATCTCTAGCAACGACCTTGCACAAGGGCAGTATTCGTGCAGGAAATACGTGGCTCCAGAGTGCACAAATGCACGCTTGAGAGGAATGAGATTTGCGTGTCGCACGGAACGCCAACGCGTTTGTGTGGCAGATGCAGCCTGTGTTTGGTGTCAAGCCACTATAAAAGGAGGCTAGTTCTATATCTAAATGACCTTTGGTGAAGCCCGAGCTCCATCAACGCGACGCAATGCATATGGTGCGCCAGATCTGCGATCAATCACCTTGTACATTACGCTTGGGTACCCAAATGATCCTGCAATGTTTCGCGTTGTACGTTCATCAAAGTCAAGAGGCCAAGCTGCCCCATATTCAGGTGGGATCTCCAGGTATCGCTCATCATCTGGTTCCAGTTGCCTCAGCATGTCATGTGATTGCGATTCAACGTGGTGACGTAGATTTTCGGGGACTCCGAGGGATGTTGCACGGAATCCGCCCCATCTAATAAAAAACATTACCATGGTCGAGGAAGATGACTGGTACCGTGGAGATGCGGCGCTTGTTAGACTTGAAAATCTAATGAATGTTTGATCCCACGATTCACAAATGATTGACTGCGCAATCGACTCACCCGCATCAAGCTGGGCCTATTGATGCCGGATCGTTCCAATCATGTAAAACGTCAGACGCTGCCAAATAGTATCGGGTCAGTACTATTTTATGAACATCTATGTTTTGAATATCTGGATCGACCATGGCCTGTGATCGACGCACGAAGAAACTACAGCCGTAGCGTGTCACTTGGATGAGGTCGTTTTGAATGCCTATTGGACATTGCGCTAGTTGGCTCTTCGCTCCCGTCTCTGATGTGTCACTAGGAAAGAATGATGCGGTTGACGCCCCACCCATGTTGCTAGCGAGTTGGGGCGCGTGATCTGCCTGTGCAATCAGCCTGGGAGTCCAGACTGGGGCAGTCGATTTCATCGCGAAAGGGACTTGGTCGGGGTCCCTTGCTTGTTTCCTGTTTCCGTCCACTTGGCCTTTCGTATCTCCCACTAGCCTAGGGGCCCCTGCGCGACGGTGCGTGCCGCGGTCCCCGGCCACGTCCCCGGCCCGTGCCCGGGCCGTGCCCGGGGCCCCGTGCCGTGCCCGGGGCCCGTGCCGAGTGCCGGGCCCGTGCCGGGCCTCCCCGGCCCGTGCCCGGCCCGTGCCCGGGGCCCGTGCCGAGTGCCGGGCCCGTGCCGGGCCGCGTGGCCCGTGCCCGGCCCGTGCCCGGGGCCCCGTGCCGAGTGCCGTGCCGCGTGCCGGGCCCGTGCCGGGCCGCGTGCCCGGAACGCATTTACCGTGCCGGAACCCCCGTGCCCGCCGTCCCCGGCCCCCGTCCCGGGGCCGGACCGTCGTGCAGGGGCCCGTCCCACGCTGTGCGGAAGAGCGTCCGATCGCCACCGAAGGAACCGAGGACACACAACTGTACATTAGAGGGGCAGCCTCGCGTCGTGGCCGTGGTCCGCCGGGTAGAAGCACCGCTCGACGCCGAAGAGCGCGGCGCCGTGGAGGTAGATGCCGAGGAGCATGGCGTGGGCGATCTGGGACACGTCGGAGTCGAAGACGCAGAAGCAGGAGCCGACGAAGCCCGTGTACCAGTGGTGGAAGTGCGCGGCCGTGTCCCCGGGGGCCACGACGAGCAGCCCGTGCCCGCCGACGACGAACGCCGCGAGGCCGAGCGCCTGGGCCGCGGAGAAGGGCGCGTCGCCCGGCGCCCGGGTCGCGTTCCGCGCGGCGGCGAGCGCGAGGTGGTTCGCCAGCAGGCCGCCGACGATGGACGCCGTGAACGCCATGAGCGCGAGCGTGTGCACGTTGCCTGCGCCGAGGGCCCCGTCCGCCGGGGGAAGGAGGGAACGGTTTTTCGCGGGACGCCGGCGCCGCGCGCACGCAGTCGCGCGTGAGCTCGATGTTCGCGTGGCGCAGGAGCTCGAAGAGGACGCCGTAGCCGAAGGTGAAGAACGCGAGCCACGCGAAGAAGACGAAGGGGTCCGCCGCGACGCGCGCGCCGACGCGGCCGGCGAGGAAGAGCAGTCCGCTCAGCACGCACATGCGCAGCAGGTCCTCCTTGTGCGTCGCGGCGTGCTTCTCGTTCATCTTCCAGCCGCGCCTCGCGGCGACGGCGCGCTGCGCGCCGTAAAGCGCGACGTTGACACCGAGCCAGGCGACGAGGCCCTCGACCGTCGCGTAGGGCGACAGGTAGGCCGGCAGGTCCTGGCGGTCCGCCGTGTACACGCCCTCCCTGAGCAGGGCCCAGCTCAGCGGCGCCACGTAGATGGCCAGCAGCGAGAAGAAGGTGCGCGGCACGGGCGTCGCGGCGTCGGCGCCGCTCGCCGTCGTCTCCAGCGTCGACTTCGGGCTGCCGCTCATGAGCGCGTCGTCCTCGTCGGCGACGGGCGACTCGGGCAGCATCTCTCGTCTCGCTGGCGCCGATGATTCAGAGGCTCATCGTGTGAACTGCTTGTGGCAAAAAAGTTTTCAAGATGGGCATGGAACAAGCGGCGGCCTGGTGCTAGCGCGGCGGGCCTGGAGCACGGCGGGCGGAGCCTGCGAGTGAGTGCGTTGATCGCGCCGCGCTGTGACGACCATGGTTCGCGTGCTCGACCTGCTGCCTGAGGATGTCGAGGCGCTGGGCTTCGACGAGGTCTCGGAGAGCGAGGTCTCCGAGGAGTCGTCCAGCGTCGAGCTCGGCACCGTCGTGCACGCGGACGCGCCGCGCGAAGCGCGGCGCGCCGCGGTGCGGCAGACGACGGACCCGCGCGAGCTGCAAGCGGCCATCGCCGCGTCGCGCGCCGAGGCCGCGCGCGCGGCGGCCGTCCGGCGGACGACGGACGCGGCCGAGCTCGCGGCGGCCAAGGCCGAGTCCGCGGCCTACGAGGCGTCCAAGGAGGCCGAGCAGCGGCGGCGGCGGTTCCGCGCGGAGGACGCCGCGGCGGACCGGAGCCGGGGCCTCGCGGCGCTCAACGCGCGGACGCTCGAGGCCGTCGCCGCCGCGCTCGCGAGCGACGGCGGCGGCCGCGACTGCACGCGCGCGCTCGAGCGCGTCCTCGGCGACTACGCGCGCGACGCGCGGCGCCTCGACGACGCGCGGCGCGCCGCGGACCCCTACGCCGCGTCGCTCGGGGACGACGCGCCGCGCGCGGCGGAGGCGCCGGCGGAGGACCGGCGGCGGCGCGACCGGCGGCGCGACGCCGCGGGCTGCGGCGGCGGCGAGATCCTGCGGCTCGGGTTCCGCGCCTTCGGCGGCGCGCGGCGGCGGCGGCGGCGCCTGCCGGACCCGCCGGGCGTGGCGACGCTCCGCACGGGCCGGGACCTACTCGCGGCGCGCCTCGCCGCGCACGGCAAGCGCATCTTCGACGTGAGAGGGGACGGCGCGTGCCAGTTCCGCGCCGTCGCCCACGGCCTCTGGGGCACGGAGAGCCACCACGCGCTCGTGCGGCGCCAGGCGCTCGCCGCGCTCGACGCGCGGCGCCCGCCGTTCCACGACTGCGAGGTCTACGCGTCCAACGCGGACGGCGATTTGTGCACGCTCGACGTCGGCGACGACGTCGAAGCCTACCTCCGCGCGCTCGCCGACGACCGCTCCTGGGGCGACCAGAACACGCTCCAGGCCTGCGCGGACGCGTTCCGCTGCCGCGTGCTCCTCGTCACGACGCACGCGGACAACTTCGAGCTCCGCATCGAGCCCGCGGACGACCGCGCCGCCGTCTCCGAGATCTGGGTCGGCTTCCACTCGGAGTGCCACTACGTCGCGGCCGTCGACGTGGCTTAATGCCGGGCCGGGCGTACACAGGGCTCAAGGTGCCTTCATGAAGCCTTCACGCGCCGCGCGGCTCGCCGATCGAAGCAGCTCGAGTCTTTGGCCATTCGAGGCTCGACTCGCGCCGCCCAAAGACACCGCGCCAAAGGACACCGCCCAAGGACACAGCGTCATCATGGCCACGGACAACAAGTACGACCGCCAGCTGCGGCTCTGGGGCGCGAACGGCCAGCGCGCGCTCGCCGAGAGCCACGTGCTGCTGCTCGGCGCGGGCCCCGCGGGCACGGAGACGCTCAAGAACCTCGTGCTGCCCGGCGTCGGGCGCTTCACGGTCGTCGACGGCGCGACGGTGGGTGAGGCGGACCTGGGCAACAACTTCTTCGTGCGGCCCGAGGACGTGGGCCGGCCGCGCGCGGCGGCGACGGCCGAGCTCCTCAGGGAGCTCAACCCCGACGTCGAGGGCTTCCACCGCGTCGCCCGGCCCGAGGAGGTCGTCGCGGCGGAGCCCGACTTCGTCGCGAGCGGCTTTTCCCTGGTCATCGCCGCGCAGCTCGAGCCCGCGGCGCTCCAGGCGCTCGGCGAGCGCTGCTGGGCGAACAACGTGCCGCTCGTCGCGATCCGCGCCTACGGCCTTTTGGGCGTCGTGCGGCTCCAGGTCCGCCGCCTCGAGGTCGTCGAGTCGAAGCCGGACAACGTCGCCTGGGATCTCCGGCTGGCGGCGCCGTTCCCCGAGCTCGAGGCCGCGGCCGACGCGCTCGACCTCGACGGCATGGCCGACGCGGACCACGCGCACGCGCCCTACGTGCTCGTGCTCGCGAAGCTCGCCAAGGCCTGGCGCCTGAGCCACGGCGGCGCGTCGCCGACGACGCGCGCGGAGAAGGACGCGTTCCGGGCGTCGGTCGCGGGCGCCGCGCGCGAGCTGCCGTCGAAGGTGCCCGAGATGAACATCGAGGAGGCGTCGAACGAGGCCTACCGCTGCTGGGCGGACCCCCGCGAGCTGCCCTGGGAGGCCCAGGCCTGGATCGACGACGCCCGGGCCGCGCCGGACGCGCCGTCCGAGGGCCGCCGCGGCTCCGTCGGCTCCGAGGCCGCGCCCGCCGCGCCGCCGTCGGCGACGCACGTCGCCGTCGCGTCCGTCGCCGCCTTCATGGACGCCCACGGCGGCCTGCCGCCGCTGAGCGGCGCCGTGCCGGACATGCACGCGGACACGGCGTCCTTCGTGGCCCTCCAGAAGCTCTACGCGGCGCGCGCGGACGCCGACCGCGCGGCGTGCCTCGCGATCTTCGCCGCGAAGCTCGCCGAGGCCACGGGCGCGCCGCCGACGGCCGACGAGGCCGCGGCGCTCGCCCTCGTCTGCAAGCACGTCCGCGACGTCAAGCTCGTATCGACGCGGTCGCTCGCGGACGAGCTCGCCGCGCCGAATTTAGGCGAGGCCGCGACGGCGCTCTTCGAGACGGACGACGCGCGCGAGAAGGCCCAGGCGCCCGTGGTCTGGTACGCGGCGCTCCGCGCGGCGGACCGCTTCTTCGTCAAGCGCGGCGCGTGGCCGGGCGCGGACGGCGCGGACCTCGCGGCGGACGCCGCCGCCGTCGCGGACGAGCTCCGCGCCTTCGTCACGGAGGCCGACTGCGCCGACGCCTTCGACGGCGTCCTCTCCGAGGCCCACGCCAAGGAGATCGCGCGCTTCGGCGCCGCGGAGCTCCACGCGATCGCCGCCGTCGTCGGCGGCGTCGCGAGCCAGGAGGCCGTCAAGGTCCTCGCCAAGCAGTACACGCCCATCGACCACACCTACCTCTTCAACGGCATCGCCGCCACCGCCGCCATCATCGACGTCTAGGGCGGTAAGGGGCCGGACAGCGCGGTGCGGGGGGGCGGCGGGTGCTCGCTGGGACCCCGTCTTCCGCCCGCGGCCTCGAGGTCGCGCCCTGCAGCGGTGGTGCCGGTTGGTGCCTAGCCTGGGGAAAGGGGCGGAGGCCTCGGTCGCGTCCGCGTTCGCCTCGGGAGCCGCCCATTCGACTTCAACGACGCATCAATGAGAGCTTGAGAACGGGTGGACGCGGGCGACGCGTCGACTGTGATCGGAGGCAGTCGCCATTGCACTTATCCCACGCACCGTCGCTCTCTGTACACTATGCGCATTCAAGCCGGTGCAAAAGTGCAGCCAGCGGCGCTCACGACGGTCGTGAGGCTCGTCGAGGAGCGCGCGGCCGCGAAGAGCCAGCCGGCCGCCGCGGAGAGCCGCGGCGACGCCGCCGCCGCCACCAAAGGCAGCAAGCACTGGGCCAAGCTCAAGCGCAAGTCGACGCGGGCCAAGATAACATCGCTCATCGGACACGACGCGGAGCACGAGGCGGCGCACCGCTTCAAGGAGAAGGTCGGCTTCGCGTGCCTCGAGCACGCGATGCTCGTCGGCGAGAACTGCCTGTCGCGCGCGGCGGACGCGCTGCGCCTCAAGCGGCTCGCCAGGGCGCGGGAGGTGCCGCGGCGCGCAGGCATCCTCGCGCGGCTCTTCCGCCGCCGCGCCGCTGCGCCGGCGGCGTCGGCCGTCGGCGGCGCTCGCGCGCTCTACTTCGAGCCGGCGTCCGTCGACGCGTTGGTCTCCGCGCTGCCCGGCGTCGGCTTCGAGCTCATTAAGGGTCTGCGCGTCGTCGTGCCGGCCTGCGGCCTCTACCTCGTGTCCCACATGTGCCACGCGGACTGGCGGCGGGCCGGCCGCGAGTGGGCCGAGACGCGGCGGCCGTCGACGACGCTCCTCTTCTATCTCGCGGCGCTCTGCGACGCCCTCGACGCCCTCGTCCACGCCGTCGTCGTCGTCGCCCACGCCGACTACTGCCGCGGGGGCCACGTCGTCTCCCACCACGCGCTCCACGACCTCGAGTCCCTCGGCGTCCAGCTCGCGTTCGCCGCCTTCTGCTGCGCGGTCCTCGGCGAGGTCCTCTCCAAGAACACCGCCGCGCGCCGCAAGGCGAAGGCGCACTAAGCATCTATCGTTTCCCCCTTCGCACACGCACTTCAACATTCACTCAACATTCAGTGTGAAGTTTTCAATCCTCGCCCCAACTTTGGGCAAAGGCAAGGATCACAAAGGTGGCCGCCCGTCATCGTCTGCGCCGCAGCCTCGCGCGCCTCGCGACGCATTACGCCAGGACAATGGCAGCGTCACGCGTCGTCTCCGAGAGCACGGCGGTCTGGCTTGTGCTGCTCAACGTCACGCTCTACGCCGTGTGCTACCAGCTCCAGCGCCCGGTGGAGCCCTTCCTCGTCAAGAGCCTCAGCGAGGGCGCCGACGGCGCGGAAGTCGCCAGGACCTACGGCCGACTCCAGTCCTTCTTCTCCTTCGTGCAGACCATCGGCAGCCCCGTCGTCGGCGCGCTGCTCGACGCCGTCGGCGCGCGCGCGTGCTCCGTCGTCGTCTTCGCGGCGTCGGCCGCGTCCTACGGCGTGCTGGCCTCGGCGACGTCCGTGCGGCACCTCTTCCTGTCCAAGCTCGCGGCGGCGCTGCAGCACGGCTTCCTCGTCGCGCAGGCCTGCGTCGCGAGCGCGACGGCGTCCGGCGACCCGGCGGCGCGCGCGGCGGCGCTCGGCCGGCTCACGACGGCCTACACGATCGGCGCGACGATCGGCCCGACGCTCGGCGGCTGGTTCGGCGCGCGCGGCGACCTCTACCGCGGCGCGCGCCTCGCCGTCGCCGGGAGCCTGCTCTCGGCGGCGCTCTCGCTCCTCCTCCCCGGCGCGGCGGCGGCGCCCGCGGGCGCGACGGCGGGCGGCCGCGCGTCGCTCGCGAAGACGCTGGAGATCGCGCGGCGGCCGGCCGTGCGGCCGCTCCTCGCCGTCAAGGTCGTCGGCTCCGTCGCGGCGTCGATGCACTCCACGGCGGCGCCGCTCGTGCTCACGCAGCGCGTCGGCCTCGGCCTCGACGCCAAGGCCCTGGGCCTGTCCATGTCCGCGTCGTCCGCGGCCGTCGCGGCGCTCGGCGCCTTCGGGATGGCGCCGCTCGTCGCGCGCGTCGGCGCGCCCGGCTGCGCGAGGCTCGGGCTCGCGGTCCGCGGCGCGCTCGTCCTCGCGCTCGGCGGTTTGTTCGCGGCGGCCATCGCGGCCGGGTCCGCGGGCCGGGGCCTCGCGGCCGCCGTCGTCGGCGCCTCCGTCTGCCACGCGTGCGCGGCGCACGTCTTGGCGACGTCGCTGACGACGCAGACCACGGGCCTCGCGCGGCGTCCTGTGGCGATGACGATTTCGAGAGATTTTGACGGGGAAGACCAACGAGACGTCGTCACCGTCGTGCTTCGTAGGCCTCGTGAAGCCCTCCGAGCAGGGCAGCCTCATGGGACTTGAACACGGCTTGTTCAGCGGCGCGCGCGTCGTCGCGCCGCTCCTCGCGACGACGATCCTGAGCTACGGCGGCGTGGTCGCCGTTGCTCTTTGCTGCGCGACCATCGACGCCTTACTGGTCCTGGCGCTGTCCGCCGCGCCGCCGCCCGCCGCCGCCGACGCGGCGGAGGAGAAGGACAAGGAGACGTAAGGCGCGTGACATGCGACTGAGGACCACCTTGGGCGAAGATTTTTAAAAAACGAGGCGAAGAACCTAGGGCGACGGCGGGCTCCGCGCGGCCGCGCGCTTCCGGCGGCGGAGCGCGGCGACGGCGACGGAGAGGACGGCGACGCCGACCGCGGCGGCGGCGAACTGGCCGCGGAGCGCGGCGTCGGCGGCGGGCTCCGCGGGCTTTGACGTCGGGAAGGCGCTCAGCGACAGGGGCCGGCGCCGGGGCTTCTCGTCGCGGCCGGCCAGATCGACGACGAGCGGCGGCGCGAACCAGAGCCTTCGCCCGAGCACGGCGCGGCCGTCGTGGCCGAGCTTGCGCCAGGACGCGTCCGTGCGCGCGCGCGCGAGGTGCGTCTGCGGCGGCAGGCCCGGCGGCTGGGCCCGCTCCGGCGCCGCGCCCCAGCCGCCGTCGACGGCGACGCCGGCGACGAGCCAGGCCTTGCCGCGGTCGCCGCATTTTGCGCGCGCGGCGGCGAGGTCGAGGCGCGCATGTCGCACGGCGCCGGCGTTGGCGCCGAGCGCGTCGGCGACGTCGCCGAGGCCCCAGCGCGCGGGCGACGGCGCCGCGTCGGCGCCGCGGCCCGCCGCCGACGCCGCGAGCGCCTCGGCGCCGCGGCACGTCGCCGCTTTGGCCGCGGCGGCGTCGTAGCAGCCCCAGAACGTCTCCTGGCCGTCGACGGCCAGCGCGCCGCCGACGGCGAAGGCCGCGACGAGCTCCGCGGCGCCGCGCCGCGCGGCCGTCGCGACGACGTCGTCCGGCGCGTCGCCGCGGCCGCCGTCGCCGCAGGCGAGGTTCGGGTCCGGCGCGCGCGCGTGGCCCTCGGTCCAATACGCATAGGGCTCGGCGACATCCAAAGCCAGCAGGGCGAGCCGCACGTTGCGCGGCACGTGGCCGCCGTCGTCGCCCGCGGCGGCCGGGTCGAAGAGCGCGCCGTCGCCGCCGAAGAGCCGCGCCGGGCCCGCCTTGGCGTTGGATGTCTCGACTAGCACCATGAAGCAGCGGTTCGACGCGTCGTCGTAGGACGCGGTCCGCGACCGGTCGTAGCCCGGCGCGGCGCAGCCGCCGGGGACGGCGAGCGGCGCGTCCCACGACGCCGCGTAGGCCCAGTCCTCCATGCCGCCGTGGACGGGGTAGACGATGGAGTTCATGCGGCTGTGGCGGTAGGGCTTGCCCCCGTCGAAGGCGCCGCCGACGGCGGCCATGGCCGCGGCGACGGCCCTTTGCGACGCGTCGTCGGGCGAGATGTCCGCGTCCGCGGCGGCCCGCAGGTCCCGCGCGGGTGCCGCGCGGTCGTCGTCGCTCGGGCCCCGCAGGAGCCGCCGCCCGCGGGCGCCGTGGGCCCCGCGGGGCACGCGGACCCTGGGCGCCGCGACGCCCGCGGCGCCCGGCGGCGGCGGCCGGTTGTGGCTCGGCGCGCCCCACTCGTAGGCGATGGCCTCCATGCCGCCGTGGAAGGTCACGCCGACCTGGAAGACGTGGCGCCGGAAGAGCTCGTTGACGACGCGGCCCGTCGCGGACTTGGCGCACGCGGACGGCGCCGTGTCGATCGCGAAGTCGCGGTTCGTGTCGACCTTGACCTCGGACCGGCTCGCGTGCGCGAAGCCCCAGGGGTTCGTCATGGGCATGGCGTAGAGGACGCGCTTCCGCGCCAGGAGGCCGAGCCAGCGGAGCCGCGCGGCGCCCGCCGCGCCCGCGCCGAGGCTCGCGCGCTCGCCGGGGCCCGCCGCCGCGCACCGCTCCGGGTCCGACACGCCGTCGGCCGCGCAGGACGCGCCGACGGCGAGGAGCCGCAGGAACGCGAAGGTCGACAGCGGGCCGACGCGCTCGTCGCCGTGGAGCGCGCCGCTCAGGAAGACCTCCGCGCGCGCGCTCGCGTTCGACCGCGGCGCCGCGCCGCCGCCGCGCTCGCCCGCGGCCGTGCCCGCGCCGCGCGCCGCCGCGGGCAGGCTCCCAAAGTCGGACACGACGACGACGACGTGCTCGCAGCTCCGGTGCTTCGACCCGCAGGTCCCCGCGACGCCCGCGCCGTACTGGCCCCGGTAGGCGTCGGAGGCGAGGAACACGCGCACGAAGCGGGGGTGGGCTTTGGCCAGCGCCTGGATGTCGTCGTACATGCGGTCGTAGGACACGTCGGCGTAGCGCTTGCCCCCGGACGTCGCCAGGAGGTCGCCCAGGCCCAGGAGGGCCGCCAGGCGCAGCCAGAGGGCCACCATCACGGCGCGTTCGCTTTTTGTTTTTCTTGCCACGCTTTGACGCGTCGACGATGTCCTCGTGCGCGCGCCTCTAGATGCCGCCGCAGAAGGACTCGGAGGTCGACTACAAGATCGCCTGCCACCACACGCTGTCGGCCGACGGCACGGTGCTCAACAACGACGAGCCGGCGCCGCCCGAGTTCATCGCGTGGCACGAGGCGAAGACGTCGCTGCGCGCGCCGCCCGAGGCCGCGACCTGGAAGCTGAGCGAGGTGAACCTCTTCTTCCTCTCCGGCGGCGCCATCGCGCCAGCTAAGTAAGACCCATGGCCGCGCTGAAGTGGGCCGCCGTCGCCCTCGGCGGCGCGCCCTTCGCGGTGTCCGTCTACGCGCTGCGCGGCGCGTGCGCGGCGGCCGCGGCGCCGGAGACGTTGCGCGCGGCGGCCTGCGAGGCCTACGCGGACTGGCCCGTCGTGGCCCTCAACCTCGTCTACTGGCCCACGTTCTGCCTGCTCTTCTGGGTCCACTCGCTCGCGGCGCGGTCGACGTGGCTCATCGACCCGTACTGGACGCTCATCCCGCTCTACGTCTACGGCTACTACGCGAGCCACCCGCTCGCGTGCGCCGCCGGGCCGCGCCAGCTCCTGGCGGCGGTCCTCCTCGGCGCCTGGAGCCTGCGGCTGAGCGGCAACTACTGGCGCCGCGAGCGCTACGCGCCGGGCGCGCGCGAGGACTGGCGCTTCGCCGACCTCCGCGCGGGGAAAGCGTGATTCGATGCGATGGTTCCGCGCGCGATTGTTCCAGAGAAAGGGTCCACGCGTCGAGAGCGCTCCGAAAGATCATCGCTCGTCCAAGAATGAGCCGAAACGAGTGGAACGCGACCGAGATCGGAGCCTTTGAAGTTGGGAATTTCGCACTCCGTTCCCGCCCAGGCCGACCTCCGCGCGGAGCTCGGCTGGCTCTGGTACCCTTTGTCCCTGCCCGTGGCCTACGGGTCCCAGCAGGGCATGCTCCTCGGCCTCACGCTCCCGCTCCGGGCGCTCTTCCTGCCCCGCGCGGGCGCGCCGCCGGCCGCCGCGGGCCTCGGCGCGGCCGACGCGGCCGCCGCGGCCCTCGCGGTCCTCGGCCTCGAGGTCGCGCGCCGCGCCGACGCGGCCCTCGCGGCCTTCGCGGCCACGCGCGAGCCCGGCGACGTCCTCGACGCGGGCCTCTGGCGCGCGTCGCGCCACCCGAACCACCTCGGCGAGCAGCTCTTCTGGGTCGGCTTCGCGGGGCTCGCGCTCGCGCACCGCGGCGCGTGGGACCCCTGCTGCCTCGGCTTCCTCCTGAACCACGTCCCGGACACGCTCGCGACGCTGCCGCTCATCGACGCGCGCCTGGCCAGCGACACGAAACGCGTCCGCAACTTCCTCAAGTACGAGGCCGCCGTGCCGCTCATCTACCCCACGCCCGCGTCGATCGCCCGCGCCTTCCGCGGCGCCAAGGCCGACTGACCCGACGCGCGCGCTTTTTCCGATCGTCGTGTTACCTCGATCCGGTGGCGGGCGCGAGGTTTGCTCGGCCCGCGGTGGAGCGCCGCGCGGCGGCTTGGCGAGGCCGTCGGCGCGGGGCGGCGACGCCGCGCTGAACGCGGCGTCGGGAGCCCGGGGGGAAATACTCTCAGAGGGGGGCGGGGGGGCGGGGGGGGGGGGGGGGGGGCGCGTCGGCGGCTCGCCGCGGGGCATGGGCCCGCGGCGCCGTCCGACGCGCCCCCTCCGGCTCGCCGCGGGGCATGGGCCCGCGGCGGCGGGCGCCTCCGTCGGCTCGCCGCGGGGCATGGGCCCGCGGCGGCGCCGCGGCGCGCCTACTTCTTGGTCTTGCACTCGGACGCCGGCGCATTGCACCGGCCCCCGGACCACTTGCAGCCCGCCGTCTTCTGCGCCTTGCAGCTGGACTTGTCGGGGATGACGGCGCAGTTGGTCGTGGCCGTGGCGCCGATCCACTCGCAGGTCTCCTGCGAGCCGCACAGGATCGAGCTCTTGAGCGTGGAGCACGCGTCCTTCACCTTCGACGCCTTGCACTTGTCCTTCTTCCACTGGCAGCCGAGCGCGTCCGACGTGCACGAGTCCGCGCTCGTGTTGTCCTTGCAGCTCCCGCCGCCGGGGGACTTGTCCTTCTTGTCCTTGCACTTGTCCTTCGAAGCGCTGTACTTGCAGCGCTTCTTGTTCGCCTTCGATCTGCAGGCCGCCTCGTCGAGCTTCTTGCACTTGGTGGTGGGTTCGCCGGTGTCGCCGCCGGTGGCCTGGTCCATGCACGCGTTCTTCTTCCACTTGCAGCCCGCGTCCGAGTTGCACTCGGTCTTTGTCGGCTTGTCGGCGCACGTCTCGCCGGATGCGCAGCCAAGGCAGCCGACGTCGCCGCCTTGGTCGCCGCCGCCGCCGCCCTTGGACTTGCACTTGTCCTTCTTCCACTTGCAGCCGAGCGCGTCGTTGTTGCACGCGTTCTGGCTCGTGTTGTCCTCGCAGCTCCCGCCGCCGGTGTCGCCGCCGGCGTCGCCGCCGCCGCCCTTGGACTTGCA
>Ga0257110_1000596_pt1 | contig 17102 bp, 9 predicted proteins | sample LP_taG_7_FD_190184 | JGI IMG/M metagenome (GOLD analysis project Ga0257110, IMG submission 190184) | Marine microbial communities from Northeast Subartic Pacific Ocean, Canada - LP_J_2015_P26_10m | ecosystem: Environmental > Aquatic > Marine > Oceanic | place: Canada: Northeast Subartic Pacific...
TGGGACCGCATGTCGCACGACGGACGATCGCTCTGGGGGTACCGCGGCGCGGTCCTCTCCGTCACCTTCCTCGTCGGACTCATCGCCGCCTACATGCTCGCGACGCGCGTGAACGCCTTGGAAGAAAGAGGCGTCGGCGCCCCGGCCCGCGCAAAGTTCGCCCGCAAGCTGCTGTTCTCGCCCGTCTACCCAGTCTCGCCCTTCTTCCTCCCTTTCCGTCCACGTCGCTTCGAGTCCTGGCAGTCCTGGCAGCCGCGCGCGCTCGAGTTCGACGTCAACGGCGGCGAAATCGTCGGCGAGATGACCGCACAGCGCTCGGGGTACACCGGCCTGGCGCTCTCGACCTCCGCGACGCTCGACGTCGCGGACAAAATCCGCGACGAGCGATTTGGCGGCGACTACTCCTACGAGTATTACGACGACACCACCGGCGAGTGGATTCCCGCCGACGACGAGGACATCGAGACACAAGAACAGGTGAACCTCGACCCCGAGGGTTTCCTCGCGGACGGGACGCGCGAGTTACCCGACGGGGCGAGGTTCGGCGAAGCCGGCGCTGGTTTCGGCGGCGGCGGAGTGATTGGCAGAGCCGCGGGTTTGGAAAACTTGGGCGCCGGCCTCGGCGCCGTCGGCGGCGCCCTGGGCTGATACGAGAGTCTAAATGTAATTGACGTTAATCCAACGCCCGTCGTCTATGTGCTTTAACATCCCACGAACATCGCGATTTCCTCCGCGAGCGCCGCGATCTCCGCCTGCGACGGCGGCTTGGGCACCACGGCGGCGGCGGCGGCTAAAACCTCGTCCCGAGATGAACCCCTCGACGCCGCCTCCATCGCCGCTGCGGACGCATCCGCCGTCGCCGCCTCGACCTTTCGTCTCCATGCGATGACACGCGCGAGTTCGTCAGCCACGGACGGTCTGTCTCCGATGACAACCGCGAACGCCGCCGCGGGGATGGACAGAACCCGGGTATCCCTCTCGGCGCAAACCGCGGTTTTATCCCACTTTTTTCCCGTGAGCGCCTGCATGGATCCGAAGGTCCCTCGCTCCGGAACGGACCCGACGCGCACGTGCGTCGCCTCCTTCGGCGCGATCGCGAGGCGTTTCCCGGATCGCGAGCCGATGCTGGTGACGCCGCCGGTGTACGAGAGCCTGGACGCGTCGATGAGTGGATTGGACGCCCGTTTCGTTCGGCCGTCTACGGTGACCTCCGCGCTTCGCAGGTACACCTTCAACGAGCCGCTCAGGACGACGATCACCCTCAGGTCCTTCGCGTCACCCTCGATCGTCACGCTCTTACCGACATCCAGGGTCTGCTCTCGCGTCCGTGGGTGACGCAGCGCGGTCCGTAACTCGTCCGCGGTGAAGCACCGGAGCAAGTCGAGACCGTGAATAGATCGCCGCCACCGTTCGACAAAAAACGTCTTTCGCAGACGAGCCCAGAGCTCCTTCGCGGGGGCGACGGTCTTCGGCACGTTCGCCATCTGCGTCGCGTACGCATCCAGCTCATCGCGGTAAAAGTGCCGCTCGATGGACTTGAACAGCCGACGCTCGGCGCCACGCACGCGCTGCTCGCCGACGATGTCCACCGCCGCTTTCAATAAACCCTCCGGATCGTTCGCGTCGATCGAAACCCTCGTCGCCGCCGCCGCGAACTCCTCCGTGGACCAACCCGCCCATCCCACCGGGTTCACCCCGCTCGCGTTGCATATCCCGCGCGACGCGATGGCACGCGATACCGTCCGCTCGAGCTTCGGGTCGTTCACGAACGCCAGCTCGGTGTCCCGCTTGGACAGCTCCACGACGGCGGCGCCGCGGGGGCCGGCGCGGGTATCCGCCGGGTGCGGCGCGCCCGTGAGCAGCTGCATCTCGCCGATGACGTCGCCGGTGCGGTAGGTGCACACGACGTGTCGTGGAGCGTCGTCATCTACGGGCGCGGACATCCCGAAGATGATGGTTCTCCCGGCTTTCGCGACTCGATCCGCGAGGGTCTCCGCGACGGCTTGGGATTTTACGTCGTTCCATACCCTGGTCTCCTCGACGGATCCGCCCACGACGACGTACATGACGCGAGTTTTCTCACGCTCGTCCCCCACGGTCGTCACCGTCGCACCCGGCGCGAACTCGTGCAGGGTGAACCCGCGGTTGCACAGGAGGTTGAGGTCGTCGTCGCTCATGACGTCGAGCACCGGCGCGGTTTTTAGGTGTGTCATCACGCCGTCGAGCTCGGACCCGCGGCGGATCTGCCGCGTGATTCGTTGTTTCCGCGCCGCCTTCGTGTGACCGCCGCCCTCCGAACCCTTCTCCGAATCCTCGTCGTCGTCCTCGTCGTCATCGTTCGCTTTCTTCTTTGACTTTTTCGTGAAGGCCATCACGAGGTGGAGCTTTCGCTGTTGCACCTCGTGCTCGCCCTCCTTCCCCAAACCGCCGAGCCCCGGCCCTCCGTCGAGGGGCGCGTCGAGACCACCGCGCGCGCCCGTCCCGTCCCACAGACCCCACACGCTGCACCGCCGACGTCGCCCTTTCTTCGAACGCTCGACCCGCTCGCGGTCGCGAAGACCTGGGGTCCAATCCCCGCACTCGGCTAGCTCCCCGTCCACTTTTTCGAGGTAATCCAGCGCGTTTGCCAGCGCCTTGGCCGCCCTCGCGGACGTTTTCGAATCCACCGACGCGTTCGAGCCGATCGTGTGCTCGCCCACGCCTTTGTGCCCCGCGAGTAACCGGCGTTTGTATGGGTTAAGCACGGGGTTCCCGTGGATGACGCGAAAGACGAAGAGCGAGCGAAGGCGGCCGATTGACGCGGGAAAGCCGGGGAATCGGTTGCCGGTGAGGTCCAACTCCTTAAGCGTCTTGCCCAGCGTCGCGCTTCGGCCCAGCGCGCGGCCCACGCGTTGCAGCGCGTTATCCTTCGCGCTGAGGATCTCGAGCGAGCGCATCGCCGGGATGCCGTCCTCGTCGAAGCCGATCGACTCGAGCCTGTTCCCGTCGACTTTCAGGATTCGCAGCTTGGCGCAACCGCCGAGTCCCTTGGGCAGGTGCGTGAGGTTATTGTTCGACAGCCACAGGCCCTCCAGCGCGATGAGCGAATCAATCGGTGGGAACGAGTTGGACGTCAGTCTGTTCCCCCCGATGTCGAGCTTTCGAAGGCTGTTCGCGAGCCGGATGGTCTTCGGGATCCCCGGTCTGCCTGGCATAAACACCAGTTGGTTATCCCGCGCCCACAGCTCCTCCAACGAAGTACACCCGGCGAACAGCGTCTCGGGCAGCCGCATGAGTTTATTCGAACACACGTCCAGGAACCGCAAGGACTTGCAGTCGCCGATGGAGTCGGGAAGGCGAACGAGCGCGTTCCGCGACGCGCTCAGCGACACGAGCGACGTCAAGCTACCGAGTCCCTCGGGGAGCGACGAAACGTCGTTGTCGTCGAGTGAAAGCCGCGTCAGCGCTCGCAACCGCCCGACGGATTCCGCCAGCGCACCCTCTAACTTGTTACGCCGCGCGTCGAAACACGTCAGCCGCGGCGTCCACGTGTCGAGTGTTTCCGGCAGTGTCACAATCGCGTTCCTGGACACGATCAGTTCCGTCAAGCTCGGAGCGGACCCGAGCCTCGGAAACGACGTCATACCCTTCCCTTCCAGGCGCAACGAAGTCACGTTAGCCTTCGCGTCGTGATCGCTACTAGGGTCCACCAAGCCCACGTCCGCGTGTGCCCACGCGTCTTCCACCCCCGCGGTGCCCACCGCGAGCGCGAGCTTGCTCTTGAGCGGCGGCGGGCGGCTCCTTAGGTGCGCGTCGCCGCCGTTCTCGTTTCTTAAATTTTCGCATTCGCGATGAAACGCGTCTCCATCGAAGAGGATTATACGGCCCGCGCGGTGGACCATCTCGTCGATCGCTGAATACCCCGGCGTGGTGATATCCACCTTGTTTGGGTGCCCGTCGGGTATGAGCCTGCGCCCTGCGTCGCGTACCGCGCCGCGCATGAGCCCGCGGGTCATGGCGCACTCATCCGCGCGGTGCGGCTCCAATTTGTCGCAGAGAGCGCATCTGGCGTAGCTCGCGTCCGCCGCCTCCGCGACGCGCATGCGGTCGATGCGCCTCGCCGCGGGCGACATCCCGGGTCCCATGCGTCGATCGAACGGTTCTTTCCTCGCCGCCTTCTCCAGCTTCCAAAGCCGGCGCTTGTCGAGCAGCGCGCGTTCGGCCATCGCGGGCGCCAGCTGTGTCGCCGCGTCCAGCTCGGCGTTTACTCTGCGGACGTTCTCGACCCGCGTGCGCTCCTCTCCGTACCATCGTCGCGCCGCGTGGCCCCGGAAGGCGGTCTGGATGCGCGTCGCCGCTTCGTCCATGCGACGGCCTTCGGCGGCTTCGAGATCCGCCCTGGTGGCTTCCGCTTTGACCAAGGCGCTGCCGAATTCCGCGAGCCGGCGCCTTCTGAGCTCGGGCGTCTCGGTCGCGAGGCGCTCCGCGGAGATGTCGCACATCGTGTTGATGAACCTGAGCTCCGCGCCGGTGCTGTCGGCGAGATGGAGCGCTCTGGGTGCCATCGCGACCGCGGGGGGACGTCGCGTCGGGCGATGGTGGGTGACCATCGCGCCCGAGGCCCCGACGTCGGAGGTCGCGACGATGGAGCGCCCCTCGTCGGCACGGGCGTTCGCGGCGTCTCGCATCGCGCGTCGGGATGCCACGGACGCGGGCGTGTGATACGGCAGGACCGCGGGGAATAACGAAGGCGCCGTGTCCATCGGTTGTATCGGCATCGGGGATTGGAAACCCGGAGACTGCATCCCCGGGCTCGCCATCACCCGCAGCGGGGCCCTCCACTTGGGAAAAGGGGTATCATCTGCTAACATTTTCTGTTCGCAACCCGACGGCGACGCGCCCGTCCCAAAGACTTTGGGTACCTTCCGCCCTCTCAGGGATCGATATCACGCGTCGACACCGTCATTCAGGGCGTATGAAGTGTTCGAACTGACCCGGAGCGCTTCTGGGTCGATACGCACCCAGGGCGGCCGAAGAGTGATTTTGCTGTGGGTGGGCACCTCGGCAGTTATTCCGGCCTCTCCGAGACTGATCGGCTGCCGTGGTGGAGAAAGGCTGCTCTGCGTGTGCCGCCGCCCCGCCGCTCACACCGAGCCACCCACGGCACACACCTCGGTCATCGGTCAGACACCTCGCGCGTCTCGAGAACATCCTCGAAGCGCCCCACGCACCCCGGAAGCCGCGTCAGGTTCCACGAGAAGCCACCGCGCGTCCCTCCACACCGCCCCGATCCTTCTGCCGCCGCCGCTGATTTCCGATTGACAGCCATGGGTGTCGACTTCGCGCAGCGCAAGGCGGCCAAGAAGCAGAGCAAGCGGATGTCCCAGAAGACCGAGGACGGCCGTAGGATCCGCGGGGGTAAGACGGTGCCCCGTAAGCAGCGAGGGATGTGCGCCAAACCCCCGCCGCTGCCCCCGAAGCTCCGCGAGGAGGACGAGATGGCGGCGGCCGCTTCGCTCCGCGAGAAGAAAAAGGCGCTGAAGCTCAAGGTGGCCGCGCGCGCGCTGAGGGAGAAGATGGCCGCCAAGAAGGTCCCGGGCGCCGCCAAATCCTTATCCAAGGTGCGACGATACAAGAAGACGGAGGAACGCGAGGGCGACGGCGACCACGTCTCCGACACCGAGTCCGAATCCGAAGACGCCGAAGACGCCGTCGACGACGAAAGAGGCGTCCCGGACTACTTCACCGACGCGCTCAAGACCCTAGGGCACAAGCGAACGACGCCCGTGCAACGAGAGTGCTGGCCGCCCGCGTGCGTCGGCCGCGACGTCCTCGGCATCGCGCCGCCGGGCTCCGGCAAGACGCTCGCCTACCTCCTCCCGGCGGTTGAATTCGCAATGCGAGACGCCAGAGACAACCCGCGGAAGAAACGGGACCTACCCGGCCGGCCCTCCGCGCTCGTCATCGCGCCCACCCGCGAGCTCACGCAGCAGATCGCGGGGGTGTGCAACAAGCTCAAGCGCGCGGCGCCCGTCCGGTGCATCGCGGTGTACGGCGGCGCGAGTCAAGAGGCGCAAGAGGAGGAGCTCTCGCAGCCGACTTCCATGGCGACGCTCGTCGTGGGCACGCCCGGGCGGCTGCTCGCGGTCCTAGCCACCGGCGCGCTCGGCCTGGAGAAGGCGCGGATGCTGGTGTTGGACGAGGCGGATCGCATGCTCGCGCTCGGGTTCGCCGAGCAGCTCGAGCAGATCCGCGAGGCGCTCCCTCTGAACGAACGCGACCAAGGTAAAGAATCAGCCGCGGAACCCGGCATGGGCAAACGTCCGGGGCGGCAAACCTTGATGTTCAGCGCCACGTTCCCTAAGGGTGTCCGCGCGGTCGCCAAGACGTGGCTCGCGCCGAAGCCCGCGATCGTCAAGATCGAGGCGGCGGATAGGAGCGGCGACGGCGGTAAGCGATCGAGCGAGGCGACGACGGCGATTGCCGCGGGGGGTAAGGACGCCGCTGAAGGCGGCGCGGCGGGTGACCTCAACGTGGACCAGACGGTCCACGTCTGCGCCGAGCACAAGAAGGGCCGTAAGCTTCTGAAGCACATCACCGAGCTTCGGAAGAACGACGCGCGGAGCAGGAGCCGGGTGCTGGTGTTCGCGAACAGGATCAAGACGGTGAACTTCGTCGGCGACATGCTCAAGCGACACGGCGAGAAGTGCATCACGCTGCACGGCGAGCTCAAGCAGGAGAGACGGGACCAGGCGTTGAAGGACTTCAAGAGTGGTAAGTCCCCGGTGCTCGTCGCCACGGACGTCGCCGGGCGAGGTTTGGACATCACCGGACTGGAGCACGTGGTGAACTGGGACATGCCCGGCAGCGTGGAGCAGTACACGCACAGGGTCGGACGCGCGGGACGGAGCGGTCGTAAGGGTGCCGCGCTCTCCTTCTTCACCAGGAACATGGCGCCCATCGCGCCGGACCTCGTGCGGCTGCTGAAGCGCCAAGGGCAGTTTGTGGATCCCAACCTCGAGGTTCTGGCGAAGGTCGGCGAGGCGCTCTCGAGCGACGGCGGCGACAACCGGCTCAAAAAGGACAAATTCGCCAAGGCTCCCGAGGGAGAAGACGAGGACGAGGACGAGGACGAGGAGGAGAGTGGGGATGATGAGGATGGGAGCGAGGAGGAGGAGAGCGATGAGGAGGAGGATGAAGAGATGGAATCGGGAGAGGAGGACGACGTGTCCGTGTCCGAGGAGTCCGACGAAGATATGGAGTCAGAGGAGGAGGAGTCCGAGTCGGAGTCTGAGGAGCCCGCGCCGCCGCCCACCAAGGCTGCGAAGAAACGCAAGGACGTCGACACCGAGGACCCGCCCCCCGCGGCCAAGAAGCCGAAGGAGGACACGAAGGCCGCCGCGGACTTCATCCCGGCGAAGAAGTTCACGGGTGCCAAACCCGGATACTACTTCCGCAAGGGCAAACTGGGCCTCGGTTTTTACATCGACAAAAACGCGCCCAAGGGTGGCAAGCAGCAGCAGCAGCAGCAGCAGCAGCGTAAAGCCGCAGATGCCGCGAAGAAGAGCAGCGTGTTCAGCATCCCCCGCGAGTTGGCCGACTTCCAGGGCGCCAAGAAGTTCGCGGGTGCCAAGAAGGGGTACGTCTTCAAGAAGGGACCCAAGGGGCTCGGGTATTACCTCGACAGGCCGCCCAAGCCGACGTTCAAGCCCCAGGCCAAGTCGTTCGGCGGCGGCGGCGGCGGTCAGCGCGGGGGCTGGGCGAACAAGGGCGGCGGCGGCGGCGGCGGTCGTGGTCGTGGCGGCGGTCGCGGTCGCGGCGGCGGTCGCGGCAGGGGAAGGGGTCGCTGGTGACGACTTGAGTGAGATCTTACCGAGTAGATGAAAAAATGTTACAAGCGACTTTCGGGTCACATCGTCAAACCCCTCACGCCCTGTTCTGAACGCTCTCGGCTTTGTACTCGGTGAACTCCTCTGTCTCCGGCACGCCCGCCCCCGCCGCCTCCCGCTCCATCATCATCACGTGGTCGTCGGCGATCTCCACGCAGAGCTCGTCGAGCCGACCGTCCCAGTTGTTGGGCACGGCGCACGCGAAGATGCAGCCGCCCACGTCCATCTGCGACCACAGGTCCACGAGCTGCATGATCTCCCCGCCCACCATCCCGGAGAAGAACATCATCCGCGGGATGTCCGGCGCCGTCTCCACGGCGGCCGCGTCGGCCTGGACGGTCTCCAGCGCCTCGCCGAGCGTCCCGGTCATCATGTCGGCGGTCGCGGTGACGAGGCGGACCATGTCGGCGCCCGCGTCGTCGAGCTGCTTGCGCCACTGGTTGGTGCCGTCCGCGTCGAAGCCCGCGAGAAGGATGGCGTCGGGGCCGAAGCGGCCCTCCGCGACGCCGCCGGGCGCCGTCTCCGCGTCGGCGTCGATCTCCGCGAACTCGGCGCGCATTCGCGTCAGCTCGCCACGCGCATTCGTCAGTGCGGGAGAGACGCGGCGGCATTGGCGGGGGGTGGAGGCGTGAGCGCGACGCTGCGCGCGGGCGGACGCGCGCGGCGACGCGATGAGCGACGCCGCGGAAGCCTGCGCGAACACGACGGCCATATTGTGCTGACGAACGGGCCTGAGCGCGTCGCAGAGTGGCAACGACCCCTCTCGGAAACCCTCGGAAAGGTCACGGATAAAAAGGACGACAAAAGGCCATTTGCCCAGCAGCCCAGTCAGAGGTGCCCAGTCTGACGAGAGGTTCGATGATACACTTGGTTCGTTGTACAGTTACTAATGACAGGCTAAGGCTCGTACCCGTTCGGCAGCCCGAACGGCGGAGGGACCGTCCGCTCGTGCCTCCATATCCTGCAGATCCACTTCTCTTCCGTCGCCTCCGTCCCCTCGTGCTCCACACGCTCGTCAAAGTCGCCCCCCGCGGTGGCCGGGAAAAACACGAGACACTGCCCTTTTTTAGGCGCCACGCTCAGGTTCAGCCGCCCGAACCGTGTCGCCCCGCCGTCGGTCTTGACGTCGTTGAGGTACAGCAGCAGCGTCGCGAGGGTCTGCCCGCCCCTGTTCGCGTCCTCCACGTCCGCGCCCCTGTTCGCGTCGAAGTGCGGCGCCAGCTTCTGCCCGGGTTGGTACCGAATGACGGTTGGTGCTTCAAACTTTTCGCAGACGCTCCCGGGCATGAGCGCCTCGGCAGCTGCGACGTAGGCGCGCTCGCCGTCGCTCGCGCCGTCCAGCGCGCAGCTCGTGCTGGTGCGCATGCCCTGGAGCTGTGACTCTTTGTACTTGACGTACGTTCCCGCGCCAGCCGCGGCGACTCCGACTATTAACGCGTACGCGACGGCTCCGTTGATCAAAACTCCGGGCCCCGCGCCGTTGGACGATGCGGCGGCGAGCATGGAGAGCGCCGCGATCCACAGCGCCGGTCCCCTCGCGGCGATGTTGACCACCTCGGATACGTCGTTCGTCCACCCGGCGTAGACGACCGGTGACTGGTCCATGGCGCGGGTCTTGGCGGCGGCTACGATGGAGTCGCACTGATTCGGGGTGATGAAGTCGTCGACGATGAAGACGTCGGGGGAGGCGTGGAGCTGCCTGAGGCCGGTGTAGAAGCGGTCGATCGGGACGTGGTCGTCGAGGGCGTTGGCCTGGTCGGTACCCGCGGTGGCGACGCCCGCGCCGAAGCCGCCGTCGTCGACGGCGCGGACGGGGCGAGCGACGGGGCGAGCGATCTTGCCGGTGCGAGTGTGGGGCGAGATGCGAGCGCGCCTCCCGGGGGTTCCACGGTTCGTCCCGGCCGTTGATAGAGGCGCGATACGCACGGACATCGCCGTGACGGACGCCATATCTCTCGCCGGGAGCCTGGGTCGAAGAGAGTCGGGCAACGCCGGATGCGTCCGCGCGAAGGGGCGAATGAAATGATGATTTTGGCAAAGTTCCAACCGTCTCCAAGACAAAAGTTTACGCGGACCGCTCGCGAGACGAGCTTTCAATCGGATTCACTCTCCTTTATGAACAATCTCTAGAGACGCACTGCTGCTAGTACAATCGCGTATCGTGCCGCGGACCTCCCCGGCACGCCTCCTCACCCCACCAATCTCCCGCCTCGAAGCCAAAAAATACCTTAGATTCGCTCACTCTCGTCACCCACTTCCTAGGGCTTGACGACCTTGGTGACGAGGAAGCGGGTCATGGGCTGGCGGTGGCCGTTCTTGCGCTTGTAGTGCTTCTTGCGCCTGTACTTGAACACGATGAGCTTCTTGTCCTTGAAGTTCTCGAGCACGGTAGCCTCCACCCTGGCGCCCGCGACGTAGGGCTCGCCGAAGGTGGGCGCCTCGCCAGCCTTGGTGGCGAGGACGCGCTCAAACGCAATCTTCGACCCCGGCTCAACCCCTTTGAGCGAGTGGCACTCGTAGTAGCGGCCCTCGGAGACGAACTGCTGGGAGCCGCCAACCTCGACGATGGCGTCCCACGCGGCGGCGCCGGTGGAGGGAGGGGTGGTGAAGCCAACCTGGTTCACGGAGGTTGACGCTGTTGGAGGGAAAAGAGGGTGGGAAAAAGGTCAGAGGCTTGGAAAGTGGATAAGAAATGGGTCGAGGGGCGCCGGGGCGACGGGGCGACGCGCGGCGAGCTGGGATGGGTGATGGGGAGTGAAGAGGGGTGGAGATGGACGAAGACGTCGTGGTGAGTCGATGCGCGCGCACGCGCGGTCGATTCCACCCGATCTGTCCACGTCCATCGCCCCCATTCCCGCTCCGCATCGCCCATGCCCCCGCTCGCACAGCGCTACAGGTCGTAGGGTTTGCAATCCCGGAAAAAAGCACCGTCCCAGGCGGTCCGGATAACGCCGTCCGGACCCGCTCGGGTGCGTCCATCGTCTCGAATGAGTACTCACCGCAGATGCTGAGGCTGCGGTTGGCCTGCTTGCGCGCGGGGGTCGCGAGGGACATCGCGCAGAAGGCGTCGGAGAGGGACGCCTTGCTACCGGCGGCAGCACGGCCCATGAAGGCGGGCTTGGCCGCCTTGGAGCCGGCAGTCGCGCGCACGGGAGCCGCGACGGACACAGTCGCCATGGCCATGGTCGACATCTCTGAACTGCTGAGGTTGACGAGTGAAGCGGTGACGAGCCTCACTGACTGTGACGGTGCACAGCGTTGTGGCGCGGGACGGAGGCGATGCTTCGGGGTTGATTGGCTTGCGACGTGTCCGAGTCCAAGATGGAGATGTCGGGAGAAAAACGGGCGGATGGCGTGAAATTTTGATCGATGCGCACCCGATCGAATCCCGGCTTGACCGACGTTTCTATTTTTTCACCCATCGACTCGACCCACATTCAAAAAGTACAAAGTGGGTCAAAATGACCTCGATCTCGCGGAAACATTGGGTACATGAATCCTCAAAACACGGTTCCGAGTACATCTCCTGCAACTCTTCAGAGAACAGCGTTCGCTCAACTGAGCGAATTTGACCATCACAGCCAGTCCGGCTTATACCGGATTTCCTGTACTATCCCTGGGTTATAAACCCGGGATTACAATGTGCGATAGTATAGTGGTTAGTATCCCACGCTGTCACCGTGGAGACCGGGGTTCAATTCCCCGTCGCGCAGTCACCTTTTTTTTTGCTCTCGTGTGATGACATTATTTTTGGCGAGGCACGGGCGCGCGGAGGGGGAGGGGGAGGGTTCGGCACCCATGGCAACGACGGTGTGGCGCCCGCGCGTCAGGCTGGAGATTCCGAACAGCGACGATGCCAAGGGCGAAGTGGACGTCCCAGAGGAGGTGAACAAGGGGATGAAGCGGAAGAGAGCCCCTCCAACAAAGGGGCCATGCGAGCACGGGGTGAAGCAACGTTCGAGCTGCAAGGTGTGTAGCGCTTGTCCGCACGGTCGTCGGCGCTCTAAGTGCAAGGAGTGCGGTGGGGCATCAATCTGCGAGCACGGTCGTCAGCGCTCTCAGTGCAAGGAGTGCGGTGGGTCTGAAATATGCGAGCACGGTCGTCGGCGCTCTAAATGCAAGGAGTGCGGTGGTGGATCATTCTGCGAGCACGGTCGTCAGCGCTCTAGGTGCAAGGAGTGCGGTGGGTCATCAATCTGCGAGCACGGTCGTGAGCGCTCTAGATGCAAGGAGTGCGGAGGGTCTGGAATCTGCGACCACGGTCGTCGGCGCTCTAGATGCAAGGAGTGCGGTGGGTCACAAATATGCGAGCACGGTCGTGAGCGCTATCACTGCAAGGAGTGCGGTGGGTCTGGAATATGCGAGCATGGTCGTCAGCGCTCTTATTGCAAGGAGTGCGGTGGGGGTGCAATCTGCGAGCACGGTCGTCGGCGTCGTGAGTGCAAGGAGTGCAGAGGTGCATGACGACCACGCGGTCTCGTCACTCAGATTTCGAGCTTTCATTTCCAAAACAATCTCTCGGTATCACAAGCTAAAAGTCCCCGCTGTAGACCAGGTAGAACACCCCGATGACCGCGAGCGCCACGCCAACGTTCGCCCCCATCACCACGTACACAGCCGTCGTCGTCCGACTCGCCGCCGCCTCCTCCCGCTCGAACCGCCACTCCGCGTCCCACCGCTCACTCCAAGCGTCGTCCAGCAGCATCGGCGCCGCCACCACGCTCCTATAGTGCGCCGCGTTATTCAGATACTCGTTCTCCAGACGTAAAAACGTCCACTGCGCCCTGCGCAGCAACTCCACGACCGCGACCAACGTCGCGAGGCCCTCGTTGGTGAGCCCGGAGAAGATGAAAAACACGCCGCGGTTCATGTGCGGCGTGATGGTCACCGCCCACGCGAACCGGCCCACCAGATTGCTGCCCATGGCCCAAGCGTAGAACCACGTGGAGCGAAACACCCGGTCCCGCGTGGTCTTCCACCGAACCTTCACGGGAACCAACGGGAACCACCACTGCCATTCGCCGCCGTTCGCGCCTTCGCGTTTGGTCACCTCCACCAATCCCCAATCCATCACCACGTCCCACACGTAGGAGTACACGGCGCCGATGAACAGGCACGATATCCACGCCACCCGCCCCGGATCCGACCAGAACGAACCGTCGATGTCGGACCCGTACCTACCCACGCTCGCGAGACCGATGGATATCAGCGACACCGTGTACTTACCCGCGTTGACCACGTGCTCGATTCGCTCCCGGCTACCTTGCTTGGCGTCGTAAAACCGCCGGACGCACTGCTGCAGCCGGATCCAGTACGGAATCGCGGTGATCACCGGGCTCGTGGCGCCCAAGTCCTCCGCTAAGCTCGGCTTGCGCTTCTCGTACTCGCCGCTGAAGAAGAACACGATGTCAGTCGAATTGCCCATACAAACATTAAAAGAAACTCTCACCTGAAGAAGAACCGAGCTGTGGTGACGCCGTCGACGAGGCATCGAACCATGGAACACGCGACGTCGGCGACGAGGTTATCGCGGAAGCGAATCGGCGGTCCAAACGGGGCGACGGCCATGTGCGCTATGCTGCGCAACAGACTGGCGCGAGCCCTCGGGTTGAATATCCGAGCCACCACGCGAACTTTCGAGTCCAGCGTGTGCGTCTGTGAGTTATTCGCGACAGCTGTTCGTCCCGCCGCGAAGATGGTGCTCGGCGGGAACGATAGCACCAAAATCACAAAGACCAGAAGCCCGAGGGGGTAGTACGCCGGAGACAAGTCGCTCCCCGGCACCAACGGATCAACCCCGAACCTGACGCACGCGGTGAAGAGAGCGAATACCACCAGCCACCCCGCTGTGAGCACCGCCGCGATGGCTGCGTTCCAGTGCCAACCCGCCTCCTCCTCCAAGCTCACCTCCATGATGAACCGGTAGTTGATGTAGTGCGCTCCACACGCACGAGTCACGCCGGCCCAGCACCACACCCACACGATTGGTATCGCCGCGAGCCTAAACGCCGGGAGGCACGCCTCGAAGTAGTGCACGCACCTCGGGCAGTCGTGCCGCGAGGACACCGGCTGGACCCACATGACTAACAAAGCGAACGTGGCGCACGTCCCGGCGCCGAAGGCGAACGAGCTGAGCTGCCCGGCGGCGGGCGGTGCCGGTCGCTCGATGAGCCTCAGCCTCCGCCTCGCGACGGCGGTGTCGTCGCCGCCGTACCCGGCCGCCGCGTCGACGCTCGTGTCCAACCCGAGGAGTTTGGTGTACGCGCGCTCGAGCTCCGTCTCTAGTTCCGCGGGCAAATCGCCGCGGTTGCACGGGAGCTCGCGGAGCCGTTCGCGAACCTCGGCTTCGTCCGAGTCGTTTCCGAGCCCGCTCGGAGTCGACGAAACGCGAACGTCCCTAGCGGCGTTCACAGCTGTGTCGCCCTCGGCACCCCCCTCGGCACCCCCCTCGGCCGAGAGCGTCGCCTTGGTCTCCGATATGACGCTGAGTAGCTCCGATGTCTCCTCTCTCAACGTCTCCTCCACGATACGCTCGTCCGTTCCCACCGCGATCGCGAGCACGTGCGCCGCTTTCGCTGACTTTTTTAGGTACTTTTTGGCGATCTTGCGCAGGCCGGTGTAGTTGAGGGAGACGACGTGACGGGCGATGGTGACCTCGTGGTACACGTGGCGGAACGCGCGGTCCACCCTGTCGCGGTGCTGGCTCCTCGAGTGCGTCGTCCCGAGGCCCGTCGGGGTGTCGGGGTCGAGGACGGACATGTTCTCGAGCACCGGCGGGCGAGATGCTTCGGCGAGGAGCGCGTCGACCTTCTCGCGGAGCCGCGCGCACGTCGCGTCGTATCGCTCGGATACGCGGAGAATCTCGGAGCCGAACGCGTGGAAGAATGCGGCGCGGGGGCCTTCGCCGCCGTCTTCGGCGTCGACGCCGTCCAGCAGCGCCTCCTCGACCGAGTCCCCGTCGTCGTCTCGCGCAATTGAACTCTCCGCGTGGTCGTCGCTGATGCCCCACCGCGCGAGGAGCTGGGTCTTGATGGCGCGCTTGAGGACGTCGTACCTGAGGCAGTCATCCTCGTAACCGTGAATCAGCTGCTCCTTGAGGTGCCGTCCGAACCTCATGGTGCCCGGGATGGACCCTCCGTGCGGCGCTCCCCGTGGAATGTCTTCAATGGAATATTCCGAGGTCATGAGCGTGCCTCGTCAGCCTCACTGAGACCATAACAAATGGCGATGGCGACGGGGGGCGACGCGGGCGCGGTTCGGATCGAGCGAAACCCCAAGGGTTTCGCCACCCTCTGGCTGGGATCCGAGCCCGTCAACTCCATGACCCTGGACCTGTGGAAATCCTTGCTGGACGCGCTGACGACGCTGGAGAAGGACCCGTCCACTCGCGGGGTGGTGTTCGCGTCCGCGCTTCGCAAGGACATCTTCACGGCGGGCAACGACATCAAGGAGCTCCACGCCAAGTCCACGAGCGAGTCCAGATACCGCGAGTTCTGGCGCACGCAGACCACGTTCCTGTGCAGGCTGCTCCGCTCGCCCCTCGCGACGGTGTGCGCCATCCGCGGCGCGTGCCCCGCGGGGGGATGCGCCGTCGCCCTGTGCTGCGATTACCGCATCCAATCCGAGTCCGGCACGTTCGGGCTGAACGAGGTGGCGCTGGGGATCCCGGTACCAAAGTTCTGGGCACAAAGGTTCGTCGCGTGCTCCAACGACCCGGCCAAGGCGGACCTCACGCTGCAGCTGGGCAAGCTGCTCACGCCGGGGGAGGCTAAAACGCTCGGTCTGCTCGACGAGGTCGTGCCCGCCGCGGCGCTGTTGCCGGCGGCGACGAGGGCGATGGAGAATTTCCTCAAGACGCCGGACGGCGCTCGGCACGCGACCAAGGTGAACGTTCGCGGGGAGTTCTCGGCGGCGTGGGAGGCGTACATCGAGGAGGAGGCGAGCGGGGGGTGGGCGATGCTGAGCACGCCGGAGGTTGAGGCGACGCTCGGGAAGGTGATCGAGAGGCTGTCGGGAAACAAGAGGCGAGCCAAGCTGTAGACGTAGAACTTTCACTTCAACTCACGACTAACATCTGCTCACAGCTTGGCGTTCGGCATGGCCCGCATCGCCTGCCGCACTCCCAGGTCCGCCATGACCTCCTCCGATCCCCCCAGAATGGCCGCGAACTTGGCGCTCCTCTGAAACCTCTCCACCACCTGCCCCATCCCCGTCTGCGTGATGGCGCGGCCTCCGAAGATCTGGCACGCCTCGTCGCTGACGTCGTTGGCGACTCGCGTGCAGAAGTGCTTCAGCAGCGCGATGGGCCCGGCGAGCTTGACCGCCTGCTCCTCGTGCGTCGTGTGCTTCATGGCGTACGTCACCGCCTCCAGCCACGCCTGAACGCCCTCCACCTGGCTCGCCAGCCTCGCCAGCTTGTTCCGGATCACCGGCTGATCGATGAGCCGAGCTTTAAACACCTCGCGCTGCGTGGACCACTTCAGGCATTCCTCCACGACGAGCCGGCTGGCTCTGTTGGCGCCCGCCACGATGTACCAGCGCTCGTGGTTAAAGTTGTGCATGATCAGCTTGAACCCCTCGCCGATCTTTCCCAGCACGTTGCCCGTCGGAACCCGGGCGTTCTCGAACGTCACGTACGCCGTCCCCGCTGCAGGAGAATACGAAGTCTTGATCGGCTTCGTGTCCACGCCTTCGCCCCGTTCGATGAGCATCAAGCTGAGCTCCGGCTTGGGTCCGGGTTTGGTCACCACGGCGGTGACGAAGTAGTCGGAGAAGACGCCGTTGGTGATCCACTTCTTGACGCCGCTGACCAGATAGTGCGTTTTACAGCTGGATAGTTTCGCGACGCACGCGACGTTTGCGACGTCGGAGCCCGCCTCTGGTCCCGATATCGCCAGGCATATCTGTTTCTCCCCCGTGAGCACCTCGCGGCCGACCTTGCGCGCCAGGGCGGGTTCGCCGAACTGGAGGACCGGTGGGAGGCCGATGACGAGCCCGGCGCCCATGCCGTCGGCGTAGCCCGGTACGCCGAGCCGCCCTGACGACTCTTCGTGCGCGATGAGTTCGTGGAAGGGATCGAACTGCGCCGGTGTGATTCCGCCCGGGAGTGTGACGCCGCAGTTGTCGACGATATCCTTGAGCCAAGGGCCGCTCTGGATGCGGCACGCGAGCACGCCGCGCATGCCGAGCTTGCGCCATAGCTCCTTCGATGGATGGACGCCCCTCGCGTCGTTC
>Ga0257110_1000597_pt1 | contig 17086 bp, 6 predicted proteins | sample LP_taG_7_FD_190184 | JGI IMG/M metagenome (GOLD analysis project Ga0257110, IMG submission 190184) | Marine microbial communities from Northeast Subartic Pacific Ocean, Canada - LP_J_2015_P26_10m | ecosystem: Environmental > Aquatic > Marine > Oceanic | place: Canada: Northeast Subartic Pacific...
GGTGAAGATCCCGCAAAAGGTTACTCAACTGGTTGGGGAAGCGGTCCGCGAGGAACTCCTACTGTAAGCGATGGGGTGGTTTATGCCATTAGTGCCAACGGGAGCTTGATGGCGGTCGATGCGGCTGATGGCAAGAAGGTTTGGAGCAAAGAGCTGGTTGGCGATTTTGGGGGGAAAGTCCCACCGTGGGGTTATTCTGAGTCTGTTCTTGTGGATGGAGATCGTCTCATTGTCACTCCCGGAGGGAAAGACGGCGCGATTGCAGCCCTAGATAAAAAGAGCGGGAAGACAATTTGGCGAAGTAAGGAACTCACGGATCGAGCCGAGTATTCTTCTGTGATTATCGCGGAAGTGAACGGGAAGAAGCAATACGTTCAGCTCTTCATGAAGACTTTGGCGGGGGTTGATGCTGGAACCGGAAAGTTGCTCTGGACTTCCAAGTGGCCCAAGGGAAGGACCGCTGTGATCCCCACTCCGATTTATCAGGACGGGAAAGTTTACATGACGTCTGGTTACGGAGCTGGCTGTAAATTGGTGGATATCTCTGGTGCCGAGGCCAAGGATATCTGGGAAAACAAAGAGATGAAAAACCACCATGGCGGAGTTGTTTTAGTGGATGGTTACCTGTATGGTTTTTCGGACGGAAGAGGATTGATTTGTCAGGATTTTAAGACGGGGGAAAGAAAGTGGAACAAGAGCGGTGAAGGGATTCAAAAAGGCGCAGTCCACTATGCAGATGGAATGCTCTATTGTGTGAATGAATCTGACGGTTCGGTCTTTCTCGCTGTTGCGACTCCGGATGGGTTTAGTGAAAAGGGGCGTTTCCCGATGCCCAAAGTCACGAAGCTCCGAGAAGGAACAAATGGTAAGGTCTGGACCCATCCAGTTGTGTTGGATGGAAAGCTTTATTTAAGGGATCAGGATTTGGTCTTCTGCTTCGATGTCAGTCAGTAGACTTTTCTATTTTTTCTTTTGGTAACCGTGCCAAACCCACTCGATGGCATGTGGGAGAAACTGGGTCTTGGCGTTACCAATCCCATGGCCTGAGTTTTGGCAGAAGAGATATTGGTAATCATAGCCTTTAGCTTTTAGTACTTTGGCCATGCGATGGTTGGCCTCAACCCAGTCATGCATATCATCGCGCATCACATTGGGATTGAGCAGATCATAGTCACCCACTGCAAGGAAGAGGCGAATGGGCTTCTTTTGAGTATTAGGAATAAGCTTATCATGGAAGTCCCAGGCCCCACCCGGAGTTTTTGAGTTAAAGGGCCATTGTTGGTTCACAAAAGTTCCGGAGGTGGTGAGCACCCGGTGATAGAGATCGGTCCGATACCAGGCCATAATAAGAGCAGCTGATCCTCCCGAACTGCTTCCCATAACGGCACGTGCGTCTGGATCTTTAGTCAGTTTAACAGAACAGTTTTTTTCTACTCGAGGAAGGACTTCGGTTTCGATGTATTCAGCAAAGACTCCCGACATCGTATCATATTCTTTGCCTCGCTGATGTCCCTGAGCGTCGCCACCACCATTAGCGATTTGGATCACGACCATCGGAGGGATACGCTCTTGAGCAATGAGATTGTCGAAGATGTTAGAGAAAGTTTGGTTGGGTTTTCCTTTCGGCCCGTCATGACAAACCATGAACGGCGCAACGCTGCCCGCCTTGTATTGAGCAGGTACATAAACCGTGATCTTTCGGGAGTAGTCGATTTCGTGAGTCTCGACGATCAAGGTTTTGAAGTTCTTGGGATCAACTTTCCCAAATTCGTTACGAGCAATGCCGGGGTTGAGCAGTTTGGTGGTTTTGGAATCGATGGTGAATTGGGTGATTTTCGCGTAGGGAACATGCTTACCTATTTTGCGTTCGGGGGCAGCTTTGTAAACTGGGCCGATGAGATAATTACCTACGGTATCAACTGGCGGGTTGACCTGAGCTTCATTATCGAGGCGAATAAAGCTAGGCGCGCCTGGGGCATCGAAGGCGCGGACTGGTGGTTTCGGACGCTTGGCGTATGAGCTCTGGAGGACGAAAATGGCTCCGAGAGCAATGAGTGTAGTGGATTTCATAAGGTTCATATTTTGAATGGGAAAACTGTTTAGTTTAGAGTATGAGAGTTGGAGAAATGAGCCTCTACGAGTTAATACTCATTTTCGTTTGGAGTCGCAATCTTACATCAAGCGGTTTGCTAGGAAGGTCAGACTTTGGGATTTTTACTCTCAGCTTATTTGAAGGCTAGATTTTGACTAAGCTTGATAGGATTTGCAGCGTTGAGAGCTAAATGAATTTGACTCATGGTGGAAGAATCGTCATAGTCATCCTTTCAATTTGATTATGCACCCTTTTGTTCCTCAATCACTTACCTCGTTTATTTTTCTCTCACCCTTGCTAAGCTATGGGCAGATTTCAGATGATTTTAACGATGGTGATGATGAAGGTTGGACTCGGCTGAATCCGCTCGCGCAGGCTGGTGTGGTTGGGACCTATGCGTTTCCCGATGGCGTAAGTTATCGTATTCGGTCTGGAGCTTCGCCTGACCCAGACGCTTTAGGACAAGCTCGGATTGGGGCAATGCGTGCTGACGTCAATTACACCGCATTTCGAGTGGCGGTTGATTTGGCGCCTTTTGACCCCGCGATCGAACAAGACGTAGGAATTTTAGCACGAATCACAACGCCGGGTCTCGGGACGACGAGCGGCTATTCCGCGACTATTGATACTGATGAAGGGCGAATTTATATTTCTAGGGTTGATTTCGAGCAGCCCACCACAGTGATGGAAGCTGATTCGCCTCTTGATCCTGAAAAAAATTATCGGCTTGTCTTCCATGGATATGGGGCTCGATTTCTTGCTGAGGTTTTTGATGTGACGAACTTGACAACGCCGATTTTTTTCGCGGAGGGTGAAGATGACATTTACCAGAATGGACCTGCAGGACTTTTTGGTGCCGCAGGCCAGCCAACGGGCGCTATTGATTTTGGTTTTGATAATTATGAATCGGATGATCGGTCTGATGTCGACCGAGACGGAATGCCTGATCCGATTGAGGCCGATTTTTTTGGTAATTTAGATCAGCCAGGAGATGCTGATTTCGATGGTGACGGCCGAGATAATGCTCAGGAGATTGAGGATGGGACCAATCCCAAGGTGAAAGATTCTTCGGTGGAAGTGATTTCAATTGATGTTTCTGTAGATCGCTTATCTCTCCAATTTAGAACTTTGGTGGGGAGGAACTATCAACTTGAGACGAGTGGGGATTTGACGAACTGGGTCGTTGATACCGAAGCAGAATTTGAAGAAGAGGAAGATGGAATCGCCAAGTTTTTGACATCTCGAGGGAGCGGCCGAAAGTTTGTCCGGGTGGTGGAGCCGTGAAATTACTCGAAGTCTAGATCAAAGAATTATTGAAGTCGGAAAGCTGATTTTTCGCATTAGTGGTTCCAGGGTGCGAACTAAATAGAATACTCCAAGATATCTTGGCCTTAATTCTCAGGCTAAGATCGGTTTAATCACGTTTCCACCAACATCAGTGAGGCGAAAGCGGCGGCCATTGTGAGTATAGGTGAGCTTTTCGTGGTCAAAGCCAAGTTGGTGAAGGATGGTGGCGTGGATGTCGTTGACGTGGGCTTTGTCGACGGCGGCGTGGTGGCCGATCTCGTCGGATTCGCCGTAGCTGACGCCTCCTTTGATTCCGCCGCCCGCCATCCAAGTGGTGAAGCAATGCGGGTTATGATCACGACCAGGTTTTTGAGATTTCTGGGAAAGCGGAAGTCTGCCAAATTCGCCGCCCCAGATGACGAGGGTGTCTTTTAGTAAACCACGCTGTTCAAGGTCGGTGAGTAGTCCGGCAATAGGCGTATCGGTTTCGCCAGCGAATTGGCTGTGGTTGCCTTGGATGTCGTTGTGGCCATCCCAGCTCCGCTGGTTGGCCATACCGCCGGAGTAGATTTGAACGAAGCGGACACCTCGTTCTACCATGCGGCGGGCAGTGAGACATTGACGCGCGACGTGGTCGCAGCGTTTCTCGCCAATTCCATAAAGTTTTTTGATGTGCTCGGGCTCTTGTTCAATGTCAAAAGCCTTCGGAGCAGCGGTCTGCATTCGGTAGGCGAGTTCGAAACTTTTGATGCGCGCCTCCAGTTCGGCATCGCCGGGGCGGGTTTCGAGATGACCGCCGTTGAGCTTTTTAAGGAGAGCGAGCTGTCGAGTTTGTTGAGCATCATCCATGTGGGCTGGGCGGTTTAGATTGTCAATTGGATCACCCTTCGGCTTAAGCCACGTACCTTGATAAACGCTTGGAAGGAATCCCGCTCCCCAGTTGGCGGCGGCTCCTTTAGGGAGGCCACGATTGAGAGGGTCGGACATGACGACGAAGGCGGGAAGGTCGCGGCTCTCACTACCGAGGCCATAAGTGACCCATGAACCGAGGCAAGGATTACCCATTCGAGGGAGTCCGGAGTTCATCATGAAAAGGGCCGGGCTGTGGTTGTTCGACTCAGTGTAGCCGGAATGGATGAAAGCCATTTTATCGACGTGTTCCCCAAGCTTGGGAAAGATGGACGAGACCATTTTTCCGCACTGTCCGCGTGGGGTGAATTCAAAGGGCGACTTCATAAGTGGCCCGACCGAGTTGGCGAAGAAGCCAGTGTTTTTATCGAAGCCCTTGAGCTCTTTACCATCCATTTTTTCAAGCTCTGGTTTGTAGTCCCAAGTGTCCACTTGGCTGGGGCCTCCATTTATGAAGAGCCAGATGACTGACTTTGCCTTACCTGAAAAGTGGGCGATCTTGGGAGCGAGGGGATCGGTTGTTCCAAGGAGCCCTTCGTCTGCGAGGACCGAGGCAAGACCGAGGCCTCCGAAGCCGGCTCCGGCTTTTTGGAGCCAATGACGCCGGGTGTGAAAATCGGTTTGGTTCATGGGAGGTAGATGAATTCGTTAAGGCTAAGCATGACCTGACAGAGATCGGCGAGCCCGAGTTGAGCGGCGTTTTTCTCCTTGGAGTAAGAGGCGGATTGGGAGTCAAAGAAGGCGCGACTTTCGGTGAGTTCAGTGAGAGTCGGTTCGCGGGTGAGAGTTCGAAGGTAGAGTTGGCGAATAGCCTCGTCGGGCTGGCTAGCGTCTAGGTTTTGTGCAAGCCCGTGAGCCCATTTGACAACTTGTGGGTTGTTCATGAAGAGAAGAGCTTGGGGTGCGATGGTGGTGCTTGGCCGGCTGCCTTGACTGACGAGAGGCTCGGGTTGATCAAAGACCTGCATGATAGGAATGAGGCGGCTTCGTTTGATCATAAAGTAGATACTGCGGCGGCGATGACTTTCATCGAGAGTTCCCGGGCCAAACATGGTGGTGTCGAGCTGGCCGGAGGCTGCGAGGATGGAGTCACGGATCACTTCTGCTTCGAGGCGTCGTGGGGTAAAGCGCCAGAGGAATTTGTTGGTGGGATCAATGGCGGTCTTTTTTGCAGAGGGGTCGCTACTTTGGAGCCAAGTCGCGCTGAGGAGAATCTCGCGATGAAGTGCCTTGATGTTCCAGCCGCTGCTGATGAGTTTTTGGGCGAGGAAATCGAGGAGTTTTGGATGGGTTGGGAGTGCCCCTTGAAGTCCGAAGTCATTCGGAGTAGCAACGATCCCTTTTCCGAAGTGATGGTGCCAGAGTCGGTTGACAGCGACGCGGGCGAGAAGGTGGCCTGCCCCATTCTCTGAGTCGGTAATCCAATTGGCGAGACTGCGGCGGCGATAGCTGGTGCGGGTCCAGTCAACAGGTGTTTCTTCTTTCCAATGATTTCCGGATTTACCGTTTCTCATGAGGACCTGAAGGTAGTTTGGATTAGCAATTCCCTTTTTTTGTTTAGGGTCGCCCCGGCTAAGAAAGTGTGTCTGTGGATAAAAGTGGGGAAAACCTCGGCCGTCTGCATGGTGCTTGGTTGGACTGAATCCTTCACTGGTGACTTGGACTTTTGCGTTTAAGGCTTGGGGTTTGGAAGTCAGCGATTTGCTTACGGCATCATTAAGTCGGTTCCAGCGGTGATCGCTTTGCCTAAAGAGTGGAAGGAGCGATTTATGGTGCTCTTCGGTGAGACGTCCCGCCAAAAGACCTTTGAGGGCCCTTTCTATTTGAAAATTTTTGCCTTCGCCGACTTTGACTGGTGGGGAGATTTTATCGCTGATCGAGATGCGAAACCGCCCGAGGCTATGTTGGGTGTTGGTGTGGAATCTGAGTTGAAACTCGAGCGTTGTTTGCTCTCTGGTTACGAGAGGTTCAGAGAGTTTAAAGATGACGGCTTGGTCCTTGCCGATTCCTCCGAGATCAACGGCCCATCCGGAGCTATTAGGATCGGAGTCGAAGGAAGAAACTGCGGATAAATTGGTTTTGTTTTGTTCGTGAGTGGCTTGCGCTGAGGTGAGCTTGAGCAGCTGCTTCTCCTTTCCAGGTGAGTTGGCGAAGATTTTAAGATCGCTGAGCGAAAAATTCCCATTACTTGCTCGTCCGGGGCCTTTGCCTTTCATGGAGGTATGAGTGAGTGCTTCGATACGGAGGAAACGAATGGTTTGAGCGCCGGGGTTTGTTGTGAGGATATAAGTCTCTTTCGCCGGAGCTTTCCCTGAAGCGAGAATGGCCCCATCAGTCTGTGGGGTGAGAGTGGTGGCAGCTTGATCGGAGGTTGTTTTGACGAAGTTCAGGGTGTTCCAGTCGCTGGTCGCGAGTTTTTCGGGTGTCTTGCTCTTGAGCCACTGGTGGAAGGCTTTGGTCGTATCAGGAAGGTTTTCATAAGTTGTGAGAGCTTCTTGGCGGGCTCGGTGGGAAGATTGCCATTTCTTAAGTGAAGCAACGTAAGTGTCGGAGTTGAGCGGGATTTCGACCTCACTACGGATCGTCGAAGTGAAGACTGATACGAATTGGTAATAGTCTTTGACTGGAATTGGATCGAATTTGTGATCGTGGCATCTCGCGCAACCAATGGTGAGGCCAAGCATGGCGGTGCCGGTCGTAGCGGCCATATCATCGAGTTCGTCATAGCGAGCACTTTCGAATTCCTTTTCGGTGAGTTGGGTCGGAAAGACTCCAGCGCCCATAAATCCAGTGGCCATCATGGCGAGAGGATTGTTTGGGGAGATTTCGTCGCCGGCCAGTTGCCAGCGAATGAATCGATCCCAAGGCATATTAGAGTTGAGGGCCTTTATGACAAAGTCGCGGTAGTGGTATGCAAACTTACGGTCGTAGTCTTGCTCGAAGCCATGGCTTTCGGCAAAGCGGGCGGCATCGAGCCAGTGGCGTGCCCAGCGCTCGCCGTAATGAGGGCTAGCAAGAAGTTCGTCGATCAGTTCGGCATGTGGTTTTGAAAGGGCGTCCTTCAGTTGTTGCGGGCTAGGTGGGAGCCCTATGATGGATAAGTAAGCGCGGCGAACTCTGACTGGATCTGAGGCCTGCGGGTTTGGAGCAAGATTTTTTTCAGCTAGTTTGGCGAAGGTAAAGTGGTCGAGATCGTTTTTGATTCGGGAGTGGTTAATGACGGGCGGCTTTGGGTCTGCCAGGGATTTGAATGACCAAAACTCACGATCACTTTGGGTGACTTGCATCGCTGTTGATTGGGTGCCTTTTTTCTCCAGTAAAGGTTTGTCGTAGGGGGCTCCAAGAGCGATCCAGGTTTGGAAGTCGGCGATAAGGGAATCAGGAAGTTTAGCTTTTTTGGGAGGCATTTCGGGTTCCTCTTCGTGGCGAATGAGGCTGAGAAGATAGCTTTTCTCGGGTCTCTCGAGATTGATGGCGGCCTCAGTCTCCCCTCCTTCAAGAAGAAGTTCGCGAGTTGAAATATCAAGTCCAGAGCGGATCTTTTCGTCCCCGTGGCATTTCAGACAATTTTCAATAAGAGCGGGACGGATGGTTTTTTTGAAGAGATCCGTCCCGGCCTTCATCCGCGTCGCATGGTTGGGCGCAATCGTATCTGCTTGAGAGGAGACGATGAGAAGAATGAAGGCGAGGCTGTTGAACAGTTTCGGCATACCTCGGTGATCCTCTCATAAGTCTTGGGTGGGCGGACAGAAAGAATTTCAAGTTCTCCTCTAGGCTTATGAATTGGAACTTATTTGTCGCAAAGAGAATGGACCTTGTTATCGGGTTGGAACGATTGTATCCTTAGGGTTAATGGACTCGTCAATTAAATACTTTTGGTCGATTGTATCTGAAAGAAGCTTCATCGTTTTGGGGGCTATTTTGATGCTATGGCCAAATATTTCGGATGGTCATGGGACGGTGATTAGTCCGGCTAGCCGGGTGTATCGCATCTTTCAGGAGGGACCAGATTCGGCGAGGAGTCCGTCAACAGTGGCGGCCCTTGCGGTAGCGGGGAGTAATCAATATTACACTTGGAACCAAATCTCTCAAAACGTGCCCAATTACGCCGCCGCGGCATTTAATGATTCTTATGCTGCGGTGATTCTGGATGGCCAACTTGCCAGTGGTGGGAATATTGGGAAATCGGGCTTGGATTTTTCAGGGCTCGATCTGGCCAGTGATGCATGGCATTGGCCGGCAACCCCGGTGGTGGCGGGACCGCTTGAAATCAACTGGTTTGCGACTGCGACTCACGATCCCTCTTATTTTAAGGTTTGGATTACCAAAGATGATTACGATCATCGTTCGCCATTGATCTGGGATAAAATGGAATACCTCGGACAGGTTCCCCATACCAAAAGCGGGAAAGACTATACTCTTCCTGTGATACTACCTGCACGAATGGGAAGGCATGTTCTCTACGTGGCCTGGCAACGGATCGATCCGGTCGGCGAGGTGTTCTTTTCTACCTCTGATATTATTTTTTCAAACGACCCGGTCGATCCTGATGCGGATCCGGTAGTGTCGATCGAAAGTGCCACAGTCAATGAGGGTGATGGCACCGCGACGGTCAATCTGAGTCTCTCCAAGGAGGTCCCTGTTGGAAGCACCGCCAGGGTTAGCTACGCTACTTCCGATGTGACTGCGGAAGCGGGCAGTGATTATACCCCTGCCGTTGGCACAGTGGAATTTGCGGCGGGAGAGGACCGTGGAATTTTGACGATTCCGATCACCAATGATACGGTGATGGAAGAGCGGGAAGTGTTCTCGATATCATTAACCAAACCAGTGGATCTTTCAATTGGGGTTCCGCTTGCCAGGGTGACGGTCGAAGATGATGACAGCAAAGGGGGCGGGAGCACAGAGTGGGAACTACGAGACGATTGGGATAGCGGCTTCAATGGTTGGGTGACTCTTAAAAACAACAGAAACCAACCCCTTAAAGCTCCGGTTCTTACCTTCAGTTTTCCTGACGATGAGAGGACAGTAGTGGTTTGGGGTGGGCCCAACCTTGCTGAACTTGGTGGCGGTAGTTATCGGGTGACGGGGCTACGGAGCATTCCGGCGGGAGAAAGTATTCGGATCGACCTTGGAGTTCAAAACACCTATACAGAAGCGAAGCGAGGACCGGAGAATATTCGTCTCAACGGATTGTTGGTCGGGGCGCTTCAGCCCAAGATGTTTCTTTCGCGTGGTGAATTGCGATTTGAGTCCTTTGAAGGGTTTAGTTATCAGATGCAGCGATCGGTAGACTTGCAAAAGTGGGAGGACTCCGGTGAGCCCATTGAGGGAACCGGTGGAGAGATGGGCATCAGTCATTTTCCAAATGCTGAAAAACAGCGCCAATTTTACCGGGTGAAGCTTTTACAATAATTCTTCTTTGTTCGCTAGAATACCCATTTTCGGAGAATTCGCTTGCTACGTTGTGGAGCGAAAGAGCCATTGTTTAACGCAGAGTGATGCGGAGCCGAAGAAATTGTTTGGCGGTGAAAGAATTGACAGCCTGAAATGAAAGAGTGGATGTTCCATCACCATTATCGATAGCCTGAACAATTTGGTTGGTGTGGCTGGGACCGCTTTGCCAGTTTTCGAGGTCGGAGGATACCTCGACAAGGTATCGAAGAGGGTTATTGCCATTGCGGACACGAAAGGTGAGAGTGGGACGTTGATCAATAATCGATAGGGCCGGCCGAGGATTTTCGGTGGTAAGGTCGGCACCAAAAGCATACGCTAAGAAGTTGGTGAGATCAGAGTTTTCAAAAGAATCGAGAGCATTGGTTTCTCCTTGATTACCAAGCCAGTCTTCAAAGGGGGTGTCTGATTCGTCAACCCCGGGAGTTCCCGTGCTGGCGAAGCTGCTACGCCAATTGGCGGCAAGAGCGTGGTCGGAACCGATCGTGGGAGCAAGGAGGGTAAGCGATGGACCCGAACCATCGGAGCTGGTTGGCCATGGGGTAGAATCGGAGTAGACAAAATCACGAATTGCATCGCCGGCACCAAAAGAAAGCTTTAACCGCTCCCCGCTATTGCTGAGCTTATTATTAGAGTCCCATTCTCCAATTATTGGAAGCCCTTCGCCGTAGCGGAATTCGAAAGCAGGAATGCTGCGCACGACGAGGATGATTTCGTCAGGAGCAAGCTTGGTTTGACTGGCGTTGAGGAAGTTAAAATCAACTCCTTTGGTGAAACGGAGGTCGTTAAGATCAAGAGTAGTCGAGCCGACATTCTTGAGCTCGAGATATTCAAAGAGATTGTCGTCATCGAATCCGGCAGCAACTTCGACCGGGCTTGGATCAGCGGGATGATACATGACCTCGGTTATGATAAGGCCATCAATGTAAGGAGTGATGTCGGGAAGCGTAGTTGTGAATGTCACTGGAGCAGACCAATGGCCCCAGCGTCCAGTATTGTCTTGGTGTCGGACACGAGCCCTGTAAGTGGAACCCGATTTAATAGCTGTGGTGGGGAGGTTGATGACCTTGGAGAATTTAGTGAGTTCACCAGATTCCCAGGAAGCGTCGATTTCAAGATCGCCGGGTTGATCGATGCGGGCGAGGCGCCATTCAAGAGCGCCGAACGTTCCATTACCTTGGGGGTCGGAGAATGAGGTGGTATGGAAAGAGATGGCGTTGGTGGGGAAACCGGCAGCGCCGTTGTAGGTTAGGACTGGAGTCGCAGGGATTCGAGAGGCTTCGCCATTTTCGCCCTGATGAATGTCGAGCCAAGCGTCGCGACCCTGGCGACCACTTACCCCGTTGTCGTTGGCTTGGGGCATGGCAGAGCCATTCCCGCCGGGCCACGAACCGCCGGAGAAGGCAAAGTTTTTCATATCTTGAACATAGCTGTTGAGGGAATTGATACCGGGTCCTGAGAGGTGGTTATAGTTCCCGGCATCTGAGGGCGCTCCCTTCCATCTGTTGAAGTCGGCGGGGACAAGAGGAGCGATAATGGAGGCGAAGTCATCGATCACTTGGTTAATTTGATCTTCCTGCCAGAGGAGGTCACGCATTTCACGAACAGTGTTGTAGTAGGCAGGCCAGAGGGTAGGATTGGAGGAGTTGTCGCTTCCTCCTCCGCTCGCATTAAAAAGCGCATTGTAAGCGACATCATGCCCGCTGTTGTAGGTAGGTCCCCAGGTGGAATCAGTGTCCCAGGGGAGGATCCAAAGTTTACCTCTATTATTATTGGCGGGACGATAGTTGGGCTCGAAGTAGTAGACCATGTTTTTGTTGGCGGAGGGCCAGTAATCGTAGTGGCGGAGAGCTTCGACCATGGCATGATAGGCGTAGTACTTCTCTAGGTTAACGTGGGCGTCGATGTATGCAGGGGAATCATTGCCATCGAGGTTTCTTTCGATGGTGTTGTGGTCGCTACCATTAAAAGGTGCAAACTTTCCTTGGTATCGCTGCTGTTGTTGCCAGTCACTGGTTTGGTTGATGAGTTTATAAAGATTTCCTTTTTTGAGGTCATGTTGTTCGAGGAAGCGGACATCGTAAGTTTCCGATACAAAGTAAGTTCCGTTGTAGTCACCGCGCCATTGGTCGGGGGATTCGGCATCATCATCAATGACACGCCACTGCACGAAGAGTGGTGTTACGGCGGGGACACCCATTTTTGAGAAGAGGTGGTAGTTGACCGCTTCGTTGAGGCCGAAGGTCATGGTTGCCCGGTTGCTGTTTGCTTTTCCCAGAGTGAGAGTCCGCCAGGGATTTTTAAATTTTTTTCCGTTTTGATCGCGGGCCTCTAGGAATTTCCCATCGTTGAAGCGGACGCGCATGGAGCGTTTTCCACGGCCTTGGTAGCGGCCGTTGGCGCCACGAAGGCGGAAGCGGATATTATCGTAAACCTTTCCATCGTAGACCATGGTGGCATTCCAATTGTAGAGGAAACGGGCCGAGGTTCCTTGATTGATTTGGTCGCTACTGTTGTAGGCGACGGCTTCCGTGTAGTCTTCTTTTCGAATGATGAGGTGATAGATGGGGATGGTATTGGCCATGGTGTTGGCATCGATGCTCTGGTAGGCAGGGACTCCATTGTAAACAAAGTAGGCGAAGTTTCGCGAGGGATCGTCTTGATAGGGAACACGGGCGGTATTGTTAGCTGTGTCTGTCACGGTGATCCGATAACGGACGAGGTGGCGATGGCCGAAGGCCGGAATGATGGCGGAGAAGAAATCGTCGCCCGCGATAGTATCGCCGTTAGAACCGTCATCGAGCATCGGCACGGTAGTCCAGTTGTTTTCGTAAGCAGGGTTTTCTAATCTGGGTTGGGAAGTGTTGATATTATTGCCGATAATCGGAAGGGGGAACTGGGATGGAACGTAGTCTCCAGGAGCAACAAGCTGGTACTCGAGAGAGACAGAGGCAACGCCATCAGGGTCGGTTATTTGAGCTGAGATAACGACGGGATCGGATGAAGTAGGTTCTACTGGAGTATGATTGACCTTACGGATATTAGGGGCAGCGTTGGAAGCGGAACTGACATTAGGAGCGCCGGGGGTGGGCTGGGCGAGGGCGTCTTCTGCGGAGGGGCGGATGATTTGCAAATCGAAGCCGAGATCGCTGCTGCTGGCAGTGGCATTGAATAGATGGATGGCGATCGTGTTATTGCCTTCGACGAGAAAGGAGCCGGCATTGGGGATCAGTTTTTTGTCGAAAGCTCCTTCGCTACCGGTGCCGGTTGCGGTGTCATCGATAGTGGGAGTTTCGTTCTCGTCAAAGCGGAAGCGGTCGACTTCGGTGCCATTGACCCAGATGATAAAGCCATCGTCAGCCGTGTAATTAAGAAGGAGTTGGGAGGGGATTTCGCCTGGGGCGATTGTGAAAGTATTGCGTATGAAAATGGAGTTGAAGTTGGATCGCATATTTGGGACGACGGTGTTCAAGGTGACGCCGTTGACTACCCCGTAACCGATGGGAAGTTGAGTGTTGGTGTTCCAGGAGGTGTCTTCAGTAAATGCGGGAGTGCGCCAGGCGGAGGTGGGGATCGAAGCCTCGGTTTCCCCGGGTCGCCAGGACCAGCCGGTGGAGGAGAAGTCGAGGAGGCTCGCTTCGGGCAGAGCGTTTTGGGGGATGGAGGCTCGCCAGGAGCTGCCGAGGGAATTGTTGAGGAAAGGATTGATTAGTTCGATGGAGGCTCCGCTGCCATCTGACGCGACTGGCCAAGGGAAGCCCACTTTGTAATCGACTTCATCCATTATGGTGTCGGAGACATCGCGAAGGCGGATGGTCTCGCCGGAAGAATCGAGATTGCCAGAGAAGGGGCCGAGGGCGGTGACGCCAAGGGTGGATTGAAGGACGGCGGGGTCTTCTGCAATCACAAGGTAGCCGCCGGCGTCGATCGTGGTATTGGCAGGGAAAGTGAAATTGACAGCGCTACTGAGTCGCCAACTAGAAAGGTCGACAGAAGAAGAAGAGGGATTGTGAAGTTCAATGAATTCTTGGGCAATATGGTTATCTGGTGGGTTGGCGTAGATTTCGTTAATAACGATCGTCCGTGCGATTTTAATAGCACGAAGAGTGAAATTTTTTTCAAAAGAGAGACCCATTTGGTCAGTAGTGCGGAGGCGAATGCTAAATATCTTATCGGCTTCTCCTGAGAAATCGGCAGCGGTGCGGAGTTGATTTCCTACAATCGTAAAGAGATTATTGTGGGTGTCTCCTTTGCCTAGGGTTAGTGAATAGGTGTGAGAGTCGTTGAGGTTAGGATCGATCGTCGAGAGAGCAGCGAAATAGTTGCCTATTGGAAGATCCGCCGAGAAGTCGAGCGAGCTTAATGAAATCGCATTCGGTGGGCTGGGGGCTTGATCGACTGTGATCGTAACTTTAGCGGGTGGAGATTCGTATTTGCCATCGTTTGATTTATAGGTGAAAGAATCGAGACCTGTAAAATTCGGGAAAGGAGTGTAAGTGAGATTTGGCGGGGTGCCGCTCAGATTCCCGTTAGTGGCCTGACTGATTACGATGAAGCTGAGCTCGGGTTTTGGGTGGAGGTTAGAATCAATGCCGCTAAGAGTAATCGAGAGTGAGGTGCTTGCAATTGTCTGAAGGGATTGCTCGTTGGCGGTGGGAATACCCGGATCAACTTTAATTTCTAAAGTTCGCGACTGGATCATTTCTGGAGAGTTAGTGTCCCACGCTTTTAGAGTGTAGGATTGAGTGGAAATAATTCCTCCACTATCTCCAACGGTGATTGGAATATCTCCGGCGGGGTTGGAAGAAGTATGGACAATTGCGTTAGCAGAATTTCGAATCTCTAGTGCAAGTGATCCCGTGAGATTTGAGGTTTCAATATCCCAAGAAAGGAAGGCTGATTCTCCCTCTTGTCTTTGTTCGTGGGAGGTAGCGAAAGAATTGATTGAAAACCCTTGTCCTGGAGGGTTATTGGGTCCGGCTTCGGAACTAGCGGCGACTTCGAGAGTGGTGAGTTCGCCTTCATAGATACGGAATTCGTTGACGGATCCGGTCATTCCCGGGTCACCCCAGCTAGTGGCGCCGATGGCTTCAAACTCAGTGTTAACGTTGGCGAGGTCGTTGGTGTCGAGGTCGCTGAGTTTTTGGACGCCGTCTATCCAGGTGTTGAGATTGCCGTCAGGTGAGACGGTGATTACGAGGTGGTGCTCTTCGTTTTGATTGACCTGCTCTCCTATGAGCTTTGCCCCATCACGGTCGACTCCGGTTTGTTGTCCATTCGCTCGGGTATGTGTGAAAGCGAGTTCTTGTCCAGCGGCGTTATTACCAAATTGGAAGAGCTTGCCCCAGGTGCCGGTGCCTGTATCGGTATACCATGTTTCGATGGTCACGCCAGTAGCCCCAAAGTTTCCGCCGATATCGACGGGATTGGTGAAGGTCATACGGTTGGCATCGATAGACGAGCCGAGACCTGTGAGAGTTAATTGTCCCGAGGAAATGGTCGCTCCGCCTTCGAGAATGCCGGTGTTGCCGCCGGCCGAGTCAGTCGCATCAGTATCGAACGAATAGCGGTGAGCAAGGGTGCCAGCCTGGGAGAGCGAAAGAAGCGATAAAAAGAAAAAAAGGGACTTCATATACAAAGAATACTACAGAACGCAGAAGACTTCTGTGATCTATAAATAGCGATAATGATGCTCGGGTAAGATCAATGGCCTATTGATTCGTGATATCCTTGATACGGTAGAAAAGTCGCTTTCCTAGGGCCGTGGGATCGGTAAAGGTTGAGAGTTCGGAGGTCGCAATGAATTCATCGTCAATGTCTAGCCAAAGAGTCGAGTCGGCAGAAAGGAGTTCGGGGGAACGGTCAATACGGTATCTTCGACCGACTATAGAATTGAAGGTAATGATCACGGAATTATTGCTTGGATTTCTCGTGATGCTCGTGATCGCGAATTCCTTTTCCCCCGGCAGGAAGTCAGGACCAGCGGCTAAGTTAACAGTGACATTATCCTCGGTCAGCGCGCCTTCCCAAATTCGAAATTCATTGACGCTGCCGAAGTGGCCGGGATCACCCCAAGCGGTTGAGCCGATCGATTCCGTATTAGTGACGATATTACTCACTGGGTTGGTCGGCACTTCGCTTATCTCTTTCGTGCCGTCGACCCAAAGATTAGTTGTGCCGTCAGGTTCAACACTGACAACGAGGTGGTGTTCTTCATCGAGAGAAAGGCGACCACCAGAGCCAAAAGGGATTGATGAGATTTCTTTGGCACCGTTTCTATCGAGTCCGGGAGCGAGATCTTCACCACCTCTTTCGTTTGTCCAGGCAATTTCCTGGCCCACAGCGTCGGTGCCGAAGGTGAAGAGTTTACCCCAGGTCCCTGTTCCAGTATCTGTATACCAGGTCTCAATCGTAAAACCAGTGCCGCCGAAGTTGGAACCGAGGTCGACCGGGGAGGTAAATCCCATGCTAGATGCAGCAGGTCCTGTGCCGAAGCCATCGAGTTGTAGTTGATTGTCGGATACGGACGCTGTTTCACGAAGGATTCCAGTATTTCCACCGACTGAATCGGTAAGTTCTGCCCCAGTATTAAAGGACCATCGGTGAGCTAAAGTCGGAGTAGCTGGACTCGGGTCATTGGCATCGTTGGGGTCAGAGTTGTTCTTGATTTCAACGTTATCAAAATAAAAGTCGCCATCGGAATCCTTATTAAGTGGGTTAGTAAGATGAACTAAGATTTCATCACCATCGGTGAGTGAGTCGTTATCTGAGTCTTTCAACAGAGGGTCTGTCTTTTCTTCATTTATTTCACGACCATCGTTTAGGTCATCCTCGTCGGTATCTGCTTTGTTTGGGTTAAGATTAATGTTGAAGGTAAATTCTTCTAGGTTCGTGAGATTGTCTGAGTCGGGATCATCGTTAGCACCTTGGGAGAGATTATTCTCACCGAACCATTTTCTTTCCCAGGTATCGGGGAGGCCATCGCCATCGGAATCGGAGACGACAAAGAGCTCCTCGGGTCCGGCTTCGGTGCTAGCGGCGACTTCGATAGGGGTGAGTTCGCCTTCATAGATACGGAATTCGTTGACGGATCCGGTCATTCCCGGGTCACCCCAGTTAGTGGCGCCGATGGCTTCAAACTCAGTGTTAACGTTGGCGAGGTCGTTGGTGTCGAGGTCGCTGAGTTTTTGGACGCCGTCTATCCAGGTGTTGAGATTGCCGTCAGGTGAGACGGTGATTACGAGGTGGTGCTCTTCGTTTTGATTGACCTGCTCTCCTATGAGCTGGGCACCATCACGGTCGACTCCGGTTTGTTGTCCATTCGCTCGGGTATGTGTGAAAGCG
>Ga0257110_1000598_pt1 | contig 17070 bp, 16 predicted proteins | sample LP_taG_7_FD_190184 | JGI IMG/M metagenome (GOLD analysis project Ga0257110, IMG submission 190184) | Marine microbial communities from Northeast Subartic Pacific Ocean, Canada - LP_J_2015_P26_10m | ecosystem: Environmental > Aquatic > Marine > Oceanic | place: Canada: Northeast Subartic Pacific...
GCCGACTATTCTAATCATCAACAAAGTAGGAAGTGTTAAAGAGTTAAATGTAAAGCAATTCGAAGAAACCGAACTATTTAAAAAGGCCGGGTTCAAGAACGGCGATGGATTCCAGCGACATCATCAGTGGGATGTAGAACTAAAAGGCGAGAAAATGTCCATCAGTATTTACGGCAAAACCGCGGGGCGTGCCGGACAAGAAAATAAATATGAAATGCCTCCACCGATTGATAATACACTATTCTTCGGTTCATTGGTGTTGGTTGGTATGAATCCAGAGGATGAGGCTGTATCGCTTGATGCTACAAAATGGGAAAAAATATATGAAGCGTTGTATGGTGGATTCGAAGATATCGGTTCAAGTGAAGAAGAGAACTCGGATGAGGAAGATGAGGATGAAGAATTGCCAAAAACCAAATCAGGCTATGCTAAAGATGGATTTATTGTTGACGACCAAGATGATGATGAAACGGATTTCGACGACGAAGAAGATGAGGAGGAAGAGGCCGAGGACAAGTTTAGCACTCCCGTGAAAACGAGTAAAATGAAACCGTCCTCCAAAATAGCGGTTTGCAACAAGAAGACAAAATCTGTGTTTGAAACGATCGACACATCAGTTGAAGAAGACGATACCAATGATGGAGAACTCACAGAAGAAGAATATGTTTGAATCCTTGAAAATGGGACCTTATGAAAACACAAAAAAATTGATTATAAAAAATACATAAATACTACTGTCATATATTTGTTAAGCAAGTAATACAATGACCATCATCGAAAACCCCCAACAATTTCGCGCAAATGTGGTAACTAAATTGTCTGATAAATTTCAACAAGGAGAAATACAAAAATGCGAGAAACACGAAAAACTAATGCGTAACATAGAAACGTGTATTTACAATTATGCCGTTGTCGAAGCCCGCAGTAAAGATATCATCATAAAGTGGGAAAACCCGATGTTTGTTCACATATATTTAGATAGAATGAGGACTATTTATATGAATATGAAAAACCCGGATTTCCTGGTCCAATTGAATAACGAAGATGTGACTCCCAAAACATTAGAATCGATGACACACCAAGAAATGAATACCCAGAGATGGGCGAAATTAATTGATATGAAAATCAAGCGAAAGGAATCTCGTTACGACAATAAAGCCGTGGCATCAACAGATATGTTTACGTGTAGGAAATGTAAATCCAAAAAATGTACATATTATGAAATGCAGACTCGAAGTGCGGATGAACCATCTACTATATTTGTCACTTGTTTGGATTGCGGTAAGAATTGGCGGGCGTAGATTAAAAAATTGATTGAAATTAAAACGAAATAGAAATATCAATATATCATAATAGAATATATTGATAATGGCTGATTTTGTTGATGAAACGTTGAGCGATGTTGATTCTGAAGTTGGATCAGTAATGTCAGATGATGAAAATCAAACGAAAACAAATGGATTTAAAATAGAAGACAAGGTGAAGAAAGTTGATGAAGACGACGAAGATTATGAAGAAAAAGATGAAGACGATGATGACCTTTCTTTGTCTGATTTCGATAACGAAGAGGAAAAAGACGATGTGTCTGTCGATAACGCAATCGACGATTTAGACCAACAAAATGAGTTTAACGATGATTTAGACGATGGTATTGACGAGGATGACGATGATGATGATGATGAAGAAGATTATCTGAAAAAATTCGACGAAAATCTCCAACAAAATATTATTCAAGAACATCACCCTGAGTTGCGTGCTCAGAATTATGAGGAAATCGAGGCATTGTGCAGTATCGTTAAAAATGCTAAAGGAAATATCGTGGACCCGTTACACAAAACCATTCCATTCATTTCGAAATATGAAAAGGCGCGGGTCTTGGGAGAACGGGCCAAACAATTGGATGCCGGCGCTAACTCGTTTATCGAAGATTTAGACCCGACCATTATGGATGGTTATCTTATCGCTTTGAAAGAATTCGAAATGAAAAAAATTCCGTTTATCATACAAAGACCTCTACCGAATGGAGCGTGCGAGTATTGGCGTTTGAAGGATTTGGAGTGTCTGGCTTAAAAATATTGTATTTGTTTTGTTTGTTTGTTGTTTTGAGTTGTTTTGAGTTGTTTTGAGTTGTTTTGAGTTGTTTACTTGATTGAGTTATACATATTTTTTATTGTTTGTCGCTGGTTTTCCAGAAAGTGTCGCACTCTGCGCACAAGTACACGTATTTCATATTGGCGTCGTCGTATCTCAGATAGATGATTTCCGCCTTTGTATCGGTTTTATCGTTGGTGGCGCATTCCTTATTTGGACATTTCACGTTCTGTATGCGAGGGAGTGTAGGATCGAATTTGGTGTATTTGTTGATTATGTGATTGAACTGTTGTTCCTCCGTTTTATAATGACTTTCCAGAATAACTTGACCTTCGGGGTCGGTGATCGTTTCATTCGTTCCACATTGACGACAAAAGTAGGTTAACTCATTTGTATTTTCGGCGTTGATTCCAATGTAAAGCATATTATCACAGTCATTACAAAACTTCATTTTACTAAATATAGAATAGTAGTTGATATTATTCTATATTGTTTGAAATTTTAGAATCAATTTTTTGTTTTTGTTTCTAAGGCGTCGAGACAGATGCCATTTTTGAGTTATTAACCACAATGATAAGTACATCCTACATAAGCCGCAATATATACTTCTTCATTATTTGCTATTTTAGTGTCATAATCATCTTTACTGTATCGATTGCCGGATAAATCTAAATAACGCAAATTATAAGGATATTCATAAACAATATTTCCACTTCCATCTAATTCATTTGTCCACTGCAACATACCATTATCATCCAATACATTTTCATATATAGTATTTCCTGAAGCATCCAATGTTTCTTGTTTTAAAATAATTTCTTTAGGCTGCGATTGAGGATTGAAATCACAATCCATTGTTATTTTTGCTACTGTATAATTATGTAAAATATCATCATCTTGCGTTTCACCATAACCAGGAATAATAGATGTAGTAATGTAGTCGCCGGATTCTAAAGAACCGTTTTTATTTGAAACCCAAATCGCACCTTCACCTACCGAGTTAATATAAATACGTGTATCACCATCTTCTTTTTCATAAGGTGTTACAAAATTACCGAATTTATCCGAACGTTGTTCAGGATCTTCTGAATCAGAAATAACACCAAAACAGGATTTATCCTTGGATTTTGTTGATAATGAAACTAATGGCAACGATTCATTTTGTGTAATTGCCTTGTTTCCTTTCTCTAACTTGTTAGACATACTCATATAAGTGTTCTTATTGGCGCATACAATCAACCCTTGATTATTTGAAGCGTCTGTGTGTAAAACATTTTCTATGAATGTTCTGTGTTGTCCTGTAAAATTCATTACGTATGCATTGTTGCGTGTTGTTGCTTGTATTATACCTGCCAGTCTCCAATGAACATTACCAGAGTCATGAGGCATATGGAATTCCAAACCATCAGTACGTTGATTCATCTGAACATATCGATATGAACTATTGGAACTGGTGAATCTAATCCCTGCACTAAGAGGATCATGTAGGTGTAGTATTTTTTGGGGGTTCGTAGTCCCAATACCTACGTTGCCGGTATTACGCTTTATTCTCATACGTTCTGAAGCTGCAGTATAAAATATAATATCTGCTGGATCGGCTGAATTATTACCATTCCAATCTGACTTAATTTTCAAAGCATATTCACTCTCTAAAGTCAAGATATCTGAACCACCTCTTATATATTTGGGGCCGCCCCCCACCAATCCAATATTTCCATTTACATCTAGTGCTTCAGTAGGTGTCGTTGTCCCGATACCTACTCTGCCAGTAGGTTTTAAACACATAACCTCAACTGGTGTGGGTTCGCTATACACGGTGCCTTTAAATCGTAAATCAGGACCGACCGCATTAGTGTGTGCTTCCTTCACGTATATACCAAGTTTTCCGTCAACTCCAAAATCTCCTCTAAAATCAAGCAACATGTTTTCTTGGTCATTCGTATTATTAATAGGTTGTACTGAAAGGAGGGCATTTGGTGTCGTTGTCCCAATACCTACGTTGCCGTTATCCCATTTTACTGTCATATACGAAGTATATGTTCCCGTTGCTCCTACCCGACGTTGTAAATGAAAATTTCCAGCTGTGGAACCATCGTTGAGTAATTTCCAATTAGTTCGGTCATCATCACCATCATCAGATCGAATTAATTCTAAATATGAAGATTGACTTCCACTTGATGAAGATTGACCAGCTGAAATAGACAACCCAACTAAATCATCCGGACTATTCACAAATACATTTCCGCTAATTTCAAGCACTTCAGTAGGAGTCGTTGTCCCGATACCTACATTTTGCGTTCCATCTCCTAAACAAATCACATTATTAGCTCCAACACTTGAACCATTACCAATTGCTACCGCGTTATCGTGGTCCAATGTTGTAGCATTATTACCTATCGCAAAACTATTTATTCCATCAGCAGATGAACCGGCACCAATAGCAAATGTAGAACCGGAATAAAGGGTTGAGTCAATCACATTCAGACTAATATCAATAATATTCACACTGATATCCAATCCATTCAGACTAACATCGTAATCGGTAAACTTATTATTCAAAAAATTCATACTGGTATCGTGCACATTGAGGCTAACATCGTAATCGTAAAACGTGTCATACCATCCATTCAGACTAACATCGATTTGGTCAAAATGGTCCGGAATATATCTACTATAAGTGAGTTCTTTTGGCACTGAAGTGGGGTCATACATAAGACAGTAATCCCCTACACCTGACTGCCGAATGGTATTTATTGTAAGTTTTCCATCCGTAATTTCCATATCTTGCTCAAAAGGTACTGCGTCGGCTGTGTCGGCATTGCACCCAATGGAAATAGTATTCAATCCCACAGAAAACGCCCCATTACCTAAAGAAGTCGATGTGTTGGATAATTTCAAGAGTGTATTATCGCCAGTGCCTTTTTTCAAAGTAACCGCGTTGGCATTCGTATTGATGACTACATCGTTCGCATCCGACATTTTATATATTACAAACTATATTATATAAGATTATTTATTCTGTCTAAAATTATCGTTTTGTTTTCAAATTCACGACGTCCCTTCTAAAACGGCAACTCTGGATAACAAATCCGCGACTTGGGATTCTAAAGTAACCACCTTGGCCTTTTCAGCAACCAGGTCGGCATTCAATTGGCCTAATTGGTCCGTGATATCGGTGCTATATGTTGCTTCTTTGGGAACTGTGTCAGGATTATACATCATAACGTAATTAGAAGCTGGTGCGACCCCTCCAGTTCCGGATCGACGAATAGCGTGAATGGTCAGTTTGCCATCGATTTCTCCTATATTTTGTTCGACTGGTATTGAGTCGACGGTTTCACCATTACTCCCGATAGAAATCGCATTCAGTCCCGTCGAATATGACCCCTGACCTACCGAAGTGACGGTGTTGGATAACTTAAATAATGTAGAGCTGCTCGACCCGTTTTTCAGACAAACCGTGTTGGCATTTGTATGAACAACCATATCATTTGCTTCTGTTGCCATCGTCAACTATATACAAACTATATACAAACTATATACATATATACATAAAAGTTACCTCTAAATCTCTCCTAATGGTATTTTTTCAATTGAACACAGAATTACAAAAAATTGATTGAATAAATTGAAATCTATAAAATGTATAAATATATCATACTATATTAATTAATAAGTATGGCTACAATCAAAGGAAAAGAGCCAACCAAACGAAAACTCGTAGCCAAAAAATCATCTAAAGAATTCACGCAATTTCAAATCAATCATTGTCGAAAGAAAGACGACCCCCGAGAAATCACAAATACAAAAATAGGAAATCAAAAACACGGTATTTTGGGGGGTTCATATCACATACCTCAAAACGAATACAATCAGTTTTTAGATATATATTACACCGAAGTTTTAGCACAAGATGGGAAAGAGCATTTTACAGAAAAACAGTTGGAAAAGGGTCCAATACTGGTTGATGTTGATCTCCGTTTCGACGGTTCTGTCCAAGAACGTCTTTTAAGCGAAGACCACGTGATAGATTTAGTGGATAGTTATTTGGATATTATCAAAGACATATACCATTTAGACGAAGACACTCATTTCCCGGTGTATGTGTATCAAAAAAAGACCGTGAATTTCATCGCCGATAAAAACATAACCAAGGATGGTCTTCATATTATCTTCGGAATCAACGCTGACCGGGCTACTCAGATGTATATTCGCAAGCAAATTGTAGGAAAGACCGAAGAACTCTGGGAAGATTTACCCATCATTAATACTTGGGAAGATGTTTTCGACGAAGGTATCAGCAAAGGTCATACAAATTGGCAATTGCACGGGTCGTGTAAACCGGACCACGCAGCCTATCAAATAGTGGATGTGTATGATATCACCTTCGATACCTCCGATGATTCGTTTATGCAGAACAAAGTCCCCGTGAAAGACTTCGACATAAAATCCAACATATATAAACTGTCTGCCCGATGTAGCGACCATTACGAACCATTCATTCGTAGAGAATATAGCGAAAAAATCAACGCGGCCTTCACGGGAAAGTCCGCAAATGGTGGTGGGAAGATTTCGCCGTCTTCCTCTTCTTTGAGCACTCTTCAGATTCCCCGAAAATTCGACTTGGAGACCATATTAAGCATAAAGAACAAATCCGATTTGGACCAAGCCGTGGAGATTTTCCTGGAAAACCTTTCTTCGAATGACTATGACATTCGGGAATCCTACGAATATACTATGTGTTTACCCGCGTCTTATTATGGAGAAGGTTCTTACGACAAATGGTTTCGCGTAGGTTGCGCGTTAAGAAACATAGACAATTCGCTCTTTATAGTCTGGGTAGCGTTTAGCGCGCAGTCTTCAACATTTAGATATGATGAGATCAGAGACTTGTTCGATAAATGGTTGCGACTGGATATGTCGAATCCACACGGATTAACCAAACGGTCTATCATCCACTGGGCAAAACAAGACGCACCGGAAAAGTTCAAACTGGTTCACGAATCTTCGATAGATTACACCATCGAACTCACATTAGAATCGAAATTGGGTGATGCGTCTTCCAATGACAAGCGACCTTGCGGGTGTGGTGATTTCGATTTGGCGATGGTGTTATATCAGAGTTGTAAAGACGAGTTTGTGTGTGCAAGTGTGAAGTCGGGGATATGGTATCAATACAAAAACCACCGTTGGGTCGAAAACGACTCGGGAACGTCTTTACGGCGATGTATTTCAGAGAGAATTCGTAATTTGTATAATATCAAGGCTGCCAAGTTGATGGAAGCCCAGGCGAATTATCCCGAAGGCGATGAGCGGACAATCAATCTACAAAAGAAGGCACAGCGGGCTCTGGAAATAGTGGCTAAATTGGGACGGACAAGCGATAAAAAGAACATTATGGTAGAGGCCAAGGAGTTGTTTTATGATCGACAGTTCATCGAAATGACCGACACGAATCCGTATTTACTTTGTTTCAGGAATGGTGTGTGGGATTTCAAGGAAAAGGTTTTTCGGGATGGTAAACCGGAAGATTACATCACAAAATCCACCAAAATTGAATATGTTCCCGTCGATAAACAGCGCGATGCGCAAATATTGGAGGAAATCGAAGATTTTATGGCGAAACTGTTTCCAATAGAAGAACTGCGAACATATATGTGGGAGCATTTGTCATCCACTTTGATGGGAACATCGCAGAATCAAACATTCAATAATTATATTGGTTTTGGACAAAACGGAAAATCGGTGTTGGTATCTTTGATGGAGAAAACCTTGGGGGAATACAAAGGCGATGTGCCTCTTACACTAATGACACAAGGTCGCACGAAGATTGGTGGATTGGCACCTGAAATCGTCGCTTTAAAAGGCCTGCGGTATGCTGTTATGAATGAACCTTCTAAACACGACCGATTGAATGAAGGTATTATGAAACAACTGACGAGTGGATTAGACCCGATTCAAGCGCGAGCACCGTATATGCCGGCCGCCATTCAGTTCATTCCACAGTTCAAGTTGGTGGTGTGTGCGAATTATCTGTTGGAAATCAAGTCGATGGACCACGGTACTTGGCGTCGTATTCGCGTGGTGGATTTCTTGTCTCTCTTCACAAAGAATCCCGTTGATGACGACCCGGAGAAACCGTATCAGTATATGCTCGATGAAAATCTGGTGAATAAATTCGAAACTTGGAAAATTGTGTTTATGGCAATGATGGTGGAAAAGGTTTTGGAAACAGACGGTATTGTGAATGATTGTCCCATGGTATTGGCTTCGAGTAATGCTTACAAGAAGAGACAAGATGTAATGCAAGAATTCGTCGATGAGAAGACAGTGGATGCTGAGGGCAGAGTTCTTACAAAGACCACTACCAACCACGAATTCACCAACTGGCACAACAATACTTACGGTGGAAAATGTCCGAGTCCCAAAGACTTGCACACATATCTGGATAAGAAGTTCGGAAAAGCTACGGCGAAGGGCTGGACGAACGCGGCCATCAAGATAGATATGGCGTGTGCCGATGATGATGGTTCAGATATAGACGAAGGAGAAATTCCTGAGAATGATCTATAAATGGTATAAGGAACGGGTAAACGGAACGGGTATAAGGAACGGGGAATCAGGTAGAACAAGACTCATAGATAGATAGATTCATACATATAAAAATATTGGTATCTTATCAATATTTTTTTGCGACTTTCATTTCCGCCGTCCGTATTTACAATATTGTTTTTGAGAAAACCCTTTTGGGTTCTTACAATCTATTCTGGTTTTGTATTTGTTGCTCCATTTCTTGCGTGTTTTATGTTTCGACTTGGGTTTGTTACGAGGTTTCCGTTTCGACTTTTGTTGTTTGCTGTGAGTATCCGACATATGAGAGATATACCTGGTTATATATATTATGCGTACATTATGCGTACATTATGCGGATATATGGATTGTGTATGATGAAAACTCTAAATCTGTATTGTAAATCTGTATTGATATATGTGTATATGTTAGTATCCGTTCATATATACGTCTGAATAAACTTTAGAAGTGGCCAAAGCGTACAAGTATGCCCAAGACTTATACAGAATCAGTTCAATGAAATAGATATAAATGGGGAACAGCGCGACTGCTAAAAATAGTCCAACCTTCATATAGCGCCCATAATCTTGGTTATAGTAGAGCACCAATATTAGACCGACTAAAACAGTAAAAAACACATATATCATGTACGTATTCACTCCGAGTAAATTTTGAACTGCTTCGAATTCGTAGGTGGACCGTTGAAAAGCAGGCGAAGATTCTTCCGACAATCTTTCGATTTGTTTATCAATGGTGTCATTTTGGTCGGTCACTTGTTTCGTTAGTTTTTGATATCCATTTACAGTAACATCACGAATTTTCTCCATGAATTCTTTGTATGATTCATTAACAATGTTGACACTTTCAGTATTGGCCATCCCTATATGTATATATTTTATATAATGTCTACATATATTTATGCGCAAGCTTATCTATATCTTGCGTAATCGTCGTACTCATACATATAATTTGAGCGTGTTTTGAACCCTTCTGAGGGGTCATCTGGAAAGGGAATAGTGGAATATTCGGGGGCAGGTTCGGTAGGGACATCTTGTGGGGACATTCCGTCACTTTCGGTATGGACATCTTGTGAGGCATCATTCGTGTTAGAGGAAGATGCGTTTGATTCTAACACATCTCTACAAACCGCATTCTCTTCGTCCCATTGCGTATTCAGTCCACAACATTGGGGTCCAACACATCCAAACGGACCGAATCCAGACCCGGGAGTTGGTGTAGGAGTTGTTTCTGGAAGTCCTATCAACTTGAATTCGGGTCCCGAATAGTTCAGTTCATCGTAGTTCAAAGGATTATGTGTCTGAATTTCTTTATATTGAAAATACATGATTACCAATCCAAAAAAGACTACAACAGTGATTGCAACTTCAAATACCACACTGGGAATAAATGAAAGATAGTCAGGTAATATTCGCAAGAGCCATACAGCCACTAAACTTATTGTCAATACCATGACGATTTTCAAATAAGCCGCGTATTTTTTCCTGTAACTATCATTCAGGTTTAATGTGCGCGTTTGACTCTCGCGCGCTTCATCGATGTGCTCTTGTTTGTTTTCCAAACGGCGTTTTTCCCCTTGAACGAGGTTTTGAACGTTGGATTGATCAGACAAAACATTCTTCATTCCATCATTCAAGACTCCCATTGAATTATTGATTTCCAGGAGGTTTGTCTGCATATCCGACAAGGACGGCGGATCTTCTTCGTTGTATAAAATATTGGTAATATCTGCCAACTGTCTTGCTTGAACATTTTCTATCCCATGTAAATTATTCATAGACATATTTTTTATCAACTATATAACAACTATATATATTTTATGCGGATAGTTGTTGTATTTTCATTTTGACGAAGAAACAAAAAGCGCCGCGACTAAGAGAGTAGCACACGCAATCGTCCCCGAAATGTACATCGTATTTTCCTGTATCAACATTTCATTTATATCATCTTCTATAACATCTAAAGTATCTTCATTTTTATGAATGTATGTATTGATCTTCTTGTCTTTCTGAAGAACCCAGTGGTCATCATATTTTTGGTTGTGTTTCAATAAATACGCGTTTTTGTTTTCCCACGATTGTCTTTCTTGTACGATTTTATCTCGGGTTTGCATTATTTCGTTTCCAACAGTCGCATATTCGGCTTTCAGGTCATCCATATTTGCTGCCATATTTTTGAAAGTAGGTGGTGTTGTCATAGTGTCTATATTACATATCTATATATTTTTTGTTGGATTTACATCTTCATAAATATGAAGAAGAGTATTGTGGTTGCCAGTACACACCAAAGCGATGTCGTATATATAGTGTAGTCCAATTGTCTCTTGACATTAGAAAAGTTATCGTTGTTATACAGTTCATCGATGTCTTTATCCAACGACGCGCGGAGTTTTTCGTTTTCCTGTTGGATCTTCATAATTTCATCGTATTGGTTTTGGAACTCGGGTTCGTCGGTTTTCGAAATTAAACCACTAAGAATATTCGTTTGAAAAGATACCAACAAGTTATTCAAATCCTGTAATCTTTGACAAAGCTGTTTTTTATCTGGGAGAATGTTGGGGTTCATTTCGGACACTGCTTCCGAATAAGACGGGAATCCATAGTCATATTTGGAGCCTAAATTGCTGAAAACACTGTCGCATTCGGTTTCTGAAATGGTCGGGACTTTAGGATTTCGCGGAATCTTTTTGTAGAGTGTGCACTGTCCTGCGATTTGGGCCATTTTTATGAATTGGTTTACTTCACTTAGTATATAATTCTCAGCATCAAACACGTTATACGGTCCTTTTGTGGTGAACTGTTCATTGTCAGCGGTTTCAGTTTTGTCGGCGTAAGATGGATTTATATTTAAGCAATCCGGTGATAGTTTGGACTCGTGAATGTATATATTATGTTTGTTCAAAGGGTGTTTTGTTGCCATATAGATATACAATTATATATCTATATATAGAAATTTTCAAGGATGTTTTCAAACACTAATAGACTTTGCTATATTTTTAGCATTCGTAGTTGACAATAAATAGATAGAGGCGAGTCCTACCAATATTCCCGCCGATGTATTTAATACCTTCAAATATGCGCCTTTGTATGCGGTGTTCGCGTCATCATACATCTGTCCACTCGCCAATTCCATATTGGTCTTCTTGCGTATATCGGTTGCCTTATTCTTGTTCTTACACACAGAACGGTAGTATTTGTATATTTCCTCCACAATACTACTTGTGTCTACTCCTACATTCAACTCGCCCAAAGACTCGGCGGAATTATTGGCCGGGTCTGATTCCAAATTTATTTCAACAGAGTTCAAATTATCCACACCAGACAATACGCTTTTCTTCACACTCGCCATCTGCGATTCGTCTAAATCACTTGTATCGACTATTTCACAATGTGAATGGGGATTGTTGTCATACACTTGGTTCCCAATAGGTGTGCACGTGCAACCATTTTCGCCAGTATCATCGTAATAATACGCTTGATAATGGTAGTGTAGTTTCGTGCACTTATTGGTAACAAAACACCTGGGTTGCTTCTCATTGGTTGTGAAAAAACTGGTTGATTGGTCCTCGGTGGCGCCTTCAGCGCCTTGTGTGCCTTGTGTTCCACTTTCTCCTGGAATACCGTCTCCGAACGGGCTCACGGAAACATTTTTCACCGTTGGGAAGTTGAAATTCAGACTGACTTTGTTTCCAATCTTTCCAAATTTATTCTGTGATATGGAAACAATTCCGCCCTTCTCTGTTTCGAAATTATAGCCGTTCGTTTTATCCTTTAATATCATATTACCGTTTTTGTCGAAATTGTACAATACATCTTCATATTGATTATTTCCTTCATCTAAATTAATGTTCTGTAAATAGATTTGAAGATTCTGGGAAATATCGTCAAGGAAATCTTGTTTGTTGGTTGGTTCTAAAATTCTGCTACATTTTTCTTTCGAAACCTTTCCATTACTATCGGTTATTATATTTGTGTTATCATCGCGGAATTTCGAATATAAAAAATCGTTTTCGTTATATCCAACAGTTATATCTGCCATTTTTATTCAATTGAAATCTATACTATAGTGTTTCATTTTATTTTTACACACACACACGATAATATGTAGCGTCTACTGCGGTTACACTCGTTCGCGTAAGCTTACACACTTGCTTAGGGCGCAAACCTACTGCTAATGCTTGTGGGTCGAACCGTGAAATCTCTGGTAAACAGCTTAGGCTATCAAAATTCTTTTGGATTTTCAAATCCTCGAGTTCGGCGCCGCTCAATACCGAAATCTCGGGCACTAATTTATGGTTCAACACGTTGAATTGTAGTCGTTTAATGTTGTGGATAATTACATAGACCCCGTCGTGATCATACAAATACTTCATCTTCGTTGTAATTGTATCATTGGGCTCGTCTTCGGCTATCACTATGATGGTATCTTTTTCTTTATTTGTGAGAACATTTTCGATGGCAAAGAGGTCCTCTACCAATTCATCTAAATTTTCCTTGCGGATCTGTTTATTGTTATTGTTGAGCATATGCTTGACATAGACTTTAGAACCATCACTCACGCGCTCGACCAACATATCCAACTGATTGTTGGAAAACATCGTATTTATCTCGTTGATACTAAAATGGGTATACTCAGACACATCATAATTTTCGTGTGTGAGCAATTCCAATATTGTGTTTCGAGAATTGTAGACTTCCAAAATATAACTGCTTGACAAGGACGACATAGTATAGTATAGTATATAGAGATATATTGATAAGTTGTTTCTATTTATTTTTAATCAATTTTTTATATTTCGGGTCCTTGAAAAATACCATCGGGTTTACACAATAATACGAGTGCCGCGTAAAATGTCAACGATGGTTTGTTTCGAAATTTCTTTTTGTAATTCATCGCCGATTTCAAGGTTGAGTTCAGAAATATCGAAGTTGTAGACGTGAGAATGGGATAAAATGAATTGTAGGATTTTAATGGCGACGTCTTTCTTCAGACCATTTTCGACGGGGGTTCCTGTGGATGGCATTATAGAAGGGTCTAATGCGTCAACATCGAAAGAAATATGTACAGGGTCGTTTTCTATAAAATTATGAATTTTGTGTAGAACACTTTGGATATTGTTATTACATTCAAAGGTGTCGATGACTTGTATTTGTTCTTTGTCTATGATATTTTGTTCAAACTTATTGATGGACCTTATGCCGATATAAAGAATATTTTGAAATGGGAGATTATTAAAAATGAATGGGAATGGCATAGGGTAATACGGAGTATTTAATCCGGTTAGATACGCAAGAGGCATGCCGTGAAAATTTTTGGTGGGAGACGCGGCGTATGTATTGATATCGGGATGGGCATCAATCCAGATGAATTTACATCGGGGATTGTGTTTGAGTGACCAAGCCCCGGTTGCGATGGTGCTGGAGTGATCCCCGAGAAAATTCACACGCGGTTTCTTATACTGGGAGTTATGAGAATATATGGCATAGAGGCTTTGTGTGAGGTTATGTTCGGGAGGAATGACTCGTAATGAGACGTATTTTTGGAGGAAAGATAATGAAGACTTGTATCCTTTCAACAGTTGTCCTGAATGATTGGATGAGAAAAAAATCATACAATAATTGTTTGTATATTTGTATTCATACTTTCATATGATTTATGAGAAAGAATATAATATTATTTTGCGGCTAATGTATCAACTAAATGTAACTTCTCCATTTTCAATAAACCCGTCTATAGAGCCCCAATAAGAAGATGGCCAAGATGATAGCGAAAATTCTTTGGGTAAAATTTTGAAGACTACATTGGAATCATTATATTTGAAGACTACTTTTACATCATCTATCGTATCATAACAAGTTTTATATTGATTTGTTATGAAGAATCCTCCAAATTCATTTTCCCATTTTTCTTTATTTTTCATTTTGTTTTCCACAAAAGATTTAATCAATTGTGTAAATTCAGCCTCTTTATCTGACAACATTGTTGATAGTTAGTTGTTAAATACGTGACTTTACTTTTAAGTTCATTATTTTTCAAGTTCGAAAATCAAACAAATTAGGATATTTATCCTGTATCAAAAGAATTAATTCCTCAGCAGTTAATACCTTCTTCTCTTTCAACATCTCAGAACTCTCCAATATAAAATCCTTCGACTGTTCAACGATATACTCAGCATAATCATAAGCATCTTGTAATAGCCGCATAATCTCATTATCGATTTTTTCCTTATACTTTTCTGAACTGTGGGGATAAATCGCCTGTTCACCCATTCCATAATACGTTATCATTTTATGCGCCAACTTAAAAGCCTCGTCGAAGTCAGATATGGCGCCAGTTGTTACACTCACACCATATATAACCTCTTCAGCTACACGGCCAGCCAATAATATCATCAAATGTTCAATTAATGCCTCGCGCGTGAAAATCGCCGATGAGGATGACTTAAACACCGTATATGCAGGAGAGGAAGGAGAGGATAAATTAATGGTTACCTTTGTCATATTTGCGTGATTACTCGATAATAATCCTACAATAACGTGACCCATCTCGTGTATTGCTATATGGTCGATAATATCACTCGTAAATTGATGCTCCGTTGGTTGCCATCCCACCATCATCTTATTGATTATTACTTCAACATCTTCCAGGGTAAATTGATGACGATTGTATTTTAGTGCGTTCAACATCGCCTCATTTAAAATATTCTCTATTTGTGCGCCTGAATATCCAGCTGTCATTTCTACCAATTTGCTGTGTGATACACTTTCGTCACAAGGCTTACCTTCAATATGAATACGAATTATTTCTTCACGAGTGGTTTTATCAGGATTACCTATGTGGATTCGTTTGTCGATGCGACCCGGACGTAACAGCGCCATATCCAACAGGTCTGCTCTATTTGTAGCCCCTACAATGAATACACCATTTGTCCTCTTAAATCCATCCAAAGCTACCAGTAATGAATTTAGTGTATTATCTCGCTCCGATGAGGAAGACTCTCCGTCGCTACTTCTGGAACGACCTATTGCATCAATCTCATCAATAAATATGATACACGGAACATTATCACAAGCTAGCTCGAATAATTCCCGAACTTTGCTCGAACCTACTCCAACATATTTATCTTGGAATTCTGAACCGGATACCGAGATAAATGATGTATTCGCTTCTCCAGATAATGCTTTCGCCAATAACGTTTTACCGTTTCCTGGTGGTCCTTCAAAAATTAATCCCTTGGGAGCTCGCACATTATACTGTGCATATTTACTATAATTGCTCAATATATCAATACATTGCTCTAACTCCAACTTTATCGTATCATAGCCTCCTACAGAAGTAAAATTCACATCCGTTTGACGAACCAATTCGAAATTGTCAGATCTTATACGTGTATTGTCACGGCGTCCTTGGGGAAAACGCTCATCCTCATCATCCTCATTTTGATTATCAAACAAAGGCGTAAGGATACCATTATTCAATACTATTCTGTATGTTGGCTTATTAACTGATTCCGTTTTATTTGATGAAACTCTTGAAATAAAATCGTCTACATTCATTGTTTCTCCTTCTTGTATCGATCTGTTTTTCGAATTTAACTGCCTTACATACTTCTCATAATATATTTGCGAAAATGGGTAATTCTTCTTTACCATTTGTATTTTCCATTTGTTGAACCGTGGTCTATGAAATTGTATGAAGAATGAACGCAAAAAAGGCATCAAACATAAAAATATATGAAAAGTATTCATTTTCATACCTACAACTACATGCTTCTATTTTTATATATTGTTTCGTGAATATTTATAAAAATACAAAGGATAGGTTCTCAAATATGTAAAAATAGAAACTTCTAAAAAAATACCCCTCAAAACTAAAAACGCGAAAAAAATTAATTTCTATACAGGAAATATTTTTAGAAGATTCGAGAACCAGAATTGAAAACGTTCAGAATCCTTCATTTGAGATTGTTTTATGAATATTTAGGAATATTTATAAAAATAGAAAGAATGGTTCTCAAATATGTAAAAATGAAAACTTCTAAAAAAATACCCTTCAAAACTAAAAACGCGAAAAATATTAATTTCTATACAGGAAATATTTTGGAAGATTCGAGAACCGTTGATTTAGGAATATCAGAAATATCCATTTTGGATCTATTTATGAATATTTAGGAATATTTATAAAAATACAAAAGATAGGTTCTCAAATATGTAAAAATGAAAACTTCTAAAAAAATACCCTTCAAAACTAAAAACGCGAAAAAAATTAATTTCTATACAGGAAATATTTTGGAAGATTCGAGAACCGTTGATTTAGGAATATCAGAAATATCCATTTTGGATCTATTTATGAATATTTAGGAATATTTATAAAAATACAAAAGATAGGTTC
>Ga0257110_1000599_pt1 | contig 17035 bp, 20 predicted proteins | sample LP_taG_7_FD_190184 | JGI IMG/M metagenome (GOLD analysis project Ga0257110, IMG submission 190184) | Marine microbial communities from Northeast Subartic Pacific Ocean, Canada - LP_J_2015_P26_10m | ecosystem: Environmental > Aquatic > Marine > Oceanic | place: Canada: Northeast Subartic Pacific...
GACGGCTCCGACGGCGAGCTCGCGGACGGCGCCGACGACCCATGACTCTGCGATGCCCGCCAGGCCGCAGCTACCGACGAGTGCGGGCCCGCGGAGGCCGATCCCGCTGGGGTGGTCCAAATTACAAGCTCCTCGAAACCCATGGTTTCGTAGTAGGACCACAGGACGACTTCCCGGGCGCACCCACCCGCGAGCTTCGGTGTCCTCCCAGATGCGAGGGGTCCCTCGGGGATGGTGGCTCGGCGGCTCCCGTGGTTTTGTTCTTCAGCTCCGCTATGTTGACCCTAAAGTTGATGTTTTCTTGGTCCAAATTGCAACGAGCGCAGATACTGACTACATTCACGTGTGCGCCTAGTAGCCGCATACATCGGATCTCGCGTAGGACGTGTTTAGAATCCGATGTGTGTGCAGACATGGGCTTGATCCGTTTTATTGCAAGGCGATTTGTGGAAACGGCGCCAGTGCAAGACACCACGACCCCATAACTCAGGCTGCCGCGCCCAATGATTTTCAAACCCGCGTATCTCGACCCCACTCTGAAAGCCGACCCGCCAACATTTATGTTTATGAAAGCCATGACCTCCCCGGGGACTTGACTTTAAAATTATATCCCAAATGTGGCACTTTTTTCATGTGAGGCCAGCGGCGAGGAGAAAAAGAAAAAGAAGAAAATGAGGCGCCGGAGGCGCCGACAGGCGCCGGAGCGCCTGGGACCCGGAAGTGGCCCGGTGCCTGGGGGATACCCTCACCGGCAACAGTCGAGTAGCATCAAGGGGCTGCCCGGGCGCGCGCAGTCTCCTAAATTGTCTCACGCGCTGCGCGCGTGGCCGGAGTCTGCAGCTAGGCGGGGGCGACTAGGTAGCTACGCACGACGGGCTTTGCGAAACCGGTGCTCAGGTTCGAATTTACTACCGCGCTTCGCAAGAGAAAGGCTGCGTATCGAAGCTGCGTCGTACGAAATTTAATCCGGTTTTTAAATAAACCCACACTTATTAGTGTTGGCGGAGCGCGGGCAGCCGAACCAGACCTTGGGCGCATGCGGCCCAGGCTGCCGCGGCCTGCACGCACGGGGCAGCGCAAAAGCCGCTCTCCCATACTCTAGCCCGAATCGGCTTCAACGAAAAGTACATGACGACAACTGGACAGTCCTGAGAAAATCACCCGTATGAGAAAAAACTGAGCTAAGATTTAGAATGAGGCTGTGTCATGTATGCGTTGCCAGTCTCCTTTGCTATGCGTCTAGTACCATCTTGCTTGAAATAATCTCGCCAGATAGTGGTGCCTCGCTTGACTTGGCCGATTTGCGTGCCAACGGTGGTGTCAATGTGGATATCTCTGTGGTAGTTGAGACCCACGCAGAGTTTATCCACGACGTCAACGGAAGCTCAATCTGCATATACATCAACGGGAGCACCTTTCCTAACAATCTAAAGTTTGCAGCTGCGAAAGGCGCCCTGGGCCTTGTCATGCCAACGACAGCATGGCAAGTTGGGCGGACATGGTTGCATGTCCAATTGTTCAAAACTAGCCAGTCTGGTCAACTGGAGTACTGGCATCATTTGATATTTGGCGTACGCGTACCAAACTTCTGCACAGGTGTGGGGAGACTAACAGCGCGATGCAGGTAGCAAGCATGCCAATATTCATTGACATAGCTGACAGGAAAAGTCGCCAATCAACAGCACAGGTGTGGAAACATGCTTCGAAGTGCTTCAATTTGGGACTTCTTAGGCGGGCGGCAAGGATATCACTTTGGTGCTCACGTAAGTGTATCAAATCACATTTACTTAAAAGCATTTCAGGGCCACGCTTCAAAACTCCAGGCTCACAATCGACGATGCGCACCGAGCGCTTATACTATTTGCATCGCTCCGGAAATACGCACCGATGAAACTCGTGAGGGAGGTGCATATCCGAGTGACTAGACCCTGGGATACAACGGATCACACAGCTGCTTATCGTGGTTCCGGATGCGCATGTTTTTGCCCTGGAGATACTCGAGTCATCAAATATCTATCCTTCTATCACGCTCGTTGCCGAGTCCTCTCTATTTGATGGTGTGGTGGAGGACACCTGGCACAACTATGCGCTGCAAATGGCACTCAAACTGCTTGTGGCACGGCACGTGACAACAGAGCATTACATTACATTAGATGCCGACGTTATTGTTGTCGGGGACTTGAGCGTCTCTCAGCTACTACCTGGGGGTAAAGCTGCGCAAGCTACAGCGTTCCCGAACATATATCAAACCAGCTAGTGTCTCAAATTGTAGGTTCACAGCGGAACCGCGGAGTATCCACCCGCACTGGTGGCGAGGGTCTTCCGCACTACTAGGAATCTCCGACGAATCGTTTCCCATGGCAGTATTTGGGGTCACACCGGCCGTCCTATCCACGGTAGGTGCCCTTACTGCCACGGCCTCAGTCAAGAATCGTTTCGAAAAAATTGACTGGCAAGAAGTTTGGCTCAGGTTCAGGTTCCAGAGTCGCTGAGCAAAATCGAATGGTACTCGTATACGGCACAGGTCCTGGGAGACTGGACTGTGGTGGAGTGAGTACACTCTATACCGACTTGCACTTGACAGACACGGTCTTTTCAAGAAGCTCCACGCCGCCTACGGATCCTCCATTCTGTGTCATGCGGTATGGGTTCCAAGCGAATTGCCTTGGGATATACTCGCGGCGTTTCGCGACCCCATGTGCATCTTTTCTCTAGTCCAATCCACGACAAACACCCCACCCTCCGCAATTGCCGCTAGTGTAAGCGCGCACATGAGGGGGTGGCGGCGGGGGCGGGGTAGCTGGCTCTAGCGAGATAGTAAACTAAGGGACGCGGGGGGCAGCCTGAGTGGACTGCCATGGTATCCGAAAGTGAACTACCGCAGCTCTGCAGTGGCGGTACACCAGCGTGATGGTTTCTGATATCCCCATTCATATTCAACCCGTTTACGACTACGTTCGTTCTTTCCCTCGGAATTTCCACGGTCGACAAGCGCCTTCTTTGTGTACTGAAAGGAGGGAAAGCCAGCACTAGATTGCTCATCTTCGTCTCCAGGCGGTGCCATTCTCCCCCTGCAATCGACTGAGGTCCACGAAGTAACCGTCGCTCTGACCCAGATTTGCCAAGCAAACCTAAGCAGCGATCCCAGTTTTCGTGCCAAACCTCAATAAAACAAAGCTCCTTCAGCTGAGGCGTTTGCACTGCCAACTACACTGAAGGAGTAATTCGAGAACCATAAGTCAGGTGCCCGCGCCTCGTCACAGATAGATAACTCGAAGCCCACAGCCGCAGCCCGGCGCTTGACAGCCTGCGACAATGCTGCCACAGCTGCTTCAAAATCGGGAAAATCAACTAGCTGCAGATGATCCTCACGCAGGTAATCTTCGATTAGCCAGGAACGATCCAGGGGGAGTAGAGAGATAGAGAGTTTTGTATCTCCCTAGTGGCTCGCTGGTACAGAGTCACCCTATATCCTTCCCCCTCCTTCTTAATACTTTCTAACCCTGTTATAGTTGCTTCTCGCACTGTAATAGACGGAGAGTCTTCCTGGACCTAGTGAGGCAGATCCTCTGCCCGTCCGTCCAGTAGCCCCAGCCCCCGTATACTACGGCAGCTGAGGTGACGTGAGGATAACAGAGACGCCGGTGTACCGCCACTGCGTAACCTCGATAGTTCACCCTCGCACGGCAGGGCAGCCTCACTAGGCTGCCTCCCCGTGTCGGAGTTTACTATCTCGTTACGGGGGGTGCAAAGATTTCGTCTTTGTCAATCATGGCGTAACGCGATAGTGCCACCTGGTTACTTACAATGGCTAGTGACAGCTCCCAGCCCAACCCGCCTGTGAAGGCGACAGCTGTAAGGCCGGAACCAACAATTCTGTCGCTCCTGTTATCGTCTAAAACACAGAAGCAGGCATCTGCGGCTGTCTCAGCCCAATCTATGAACACGCTCCCAACGTTGGCAATGATGTCCAAGGCAGAGCAGCGTCGAGTTAATCGTTTGCCGAAAGCCTCGGAGGAGGAGGAGTCGCGGACAGAGGATATTCGAAGGAAGTTGGGTTCCCTCGGACGACGGGAATTCTCTGTGGTGTCAGCAATGGTTGCAGGGCACCAACCAATGTCAAAATTAGATCTCAGGACCAATGCTACACCTCTGAAACACTCTACGGGCAGCCGCCTCTATGATTCTGTCCGACGGGTAGGTGAGCAATTGACACAAAGGGCAATGATTGATGTAGACTATGAACAATCTAGCCCAGGCATGATCCTTCCAATGTTTCGACCCCCACCCGTCCTATCCGTGGCCAACCAGGTGAATTGCAATTCTTCCTCTGAGACTATCACAATCGCTGCAAAGTCGCCATTGATTAACATATCACATACTGTGATTCCAACAAGACCCAGGCCAACACCCCTCGATGTTCACTTTAAAACACGAGCACAGACCATCAATACCCTTCGCGAGCAGCCCCCCACTACCATGCACCGAGTTAAGCACGATGCGTATCCCTCCATGTCTAAACTGGCAAATTACAGATCAAACTTGACGTCAAGTTGTTTTAGGTTGAAGATGATGCAGGACGTTAGCAGAACATTAGCTGTGAAAGTGGCGAAGCCATCGGTACAAGCAGCGCTAAGACCCGCGCTGCTGGAACGCGGGGGGCAACTGCTCAGAGAGCAGGTCAAAAGTTTTGAAACTGTGTCGGCCCGGAGGCGATTTAGCAGGTGGCATATGATCGCGGTAGAAATGACTCGGGAACGCAAAAGTCGTGCGAGCACAATACTCTGGCGCACTGCTCAACGCTGGTTGGCGAGTGTGGAGCTACGGGAAAGGATCATATTGCGAGCCTCACAAATTGATCGCGAACGTCGCGCAGTAATGCGATTCGTTGGAACACGAGAACTATTGGTAGTTTCCATGCAAGGTTTCATCAGGGGGGGAAATACTCGAAGACTCTTAAGACAGCAATCGTGTCTGAATACCGCCTCGTATGTCGTACAGCGTGGCGTGCGTTGTCATTCGGCTAGAGTCACACTGGTGAAATTACGCTTTGAATACACGCGGGGAGCTGCAGCAGCAGTCTTTTTGCAACGTCGTGTGCGAGGGAAGCGAGGCCGCAAACGCTATTGCGCGGTACTAGCTGCAGAGCGTGCATCAAATATTTCAGCATTCATACAACGCAGGGTTTTCATGCGCCGCAAGCAATTCCGCATCAATGGAGCGGCCATCATTATCCAAGAACGTTGGCGAAAACGCATGCGTATGCGTCGCCATCATTTCAGAGAGGAGCGCCTACGGGTGCGCAAAGCCAATACCATTCGCAGGGCAATATCACGCTTCAATGCACGTGCAAAGCGTCGTCATCGCCGTGCTGCGGGGAAGGATGTGCGTCTTCCCGGCATTCTATAGGGCTCTTGAGACGTATGTCTTATCTTTTCGTATGTAGGTGACTCGTTTAAGGACCGATTTCGCAATTTGGGCACAGAACCGATATCGCGAGAAGGCTGCAAAAGGATGTCTGGCGCAGTTGCGATTCAACTCTCAAGTCGACATCGCCGCTCAACGTAAGTACCGCACACATCAGCTCAGTGCGTTGAAGCTCTATGATGATAAACATATGCATCCCAGCGGCTTCCAGGAAAGATCTTTGTCTTCCTCGTGGCGACATGCCGTGGTTCGAGCCTTTCGATTTGCGCTCGTTGCCTCGACAGATTCCGGTTGTGTGCCAACAAAATTATCCCAGAGGATTAAACGCGAGCTGGCGGCAACGAGGATTGCCGGGGCTTTTCGTGCTCACCGTTGCGTTGTCCGAGTGCGCTCGCAGCATCTTCATGCACGGCTTAGTTTGCGTGCAGCCGAAGCAATAAGAAGAGAAGCTGCAGTCACTCTAACACAGCAGCTAGTTCGCGGTTGGATAGCACGTCATAACGGCCAGATCAGACTAAAAGCTCTTCATGCCACCACAATCGAAAAAGTTGTGCGCGGCAATTGGGGACGAGCCATTGCTCGTCGAACCTCTGCGAGGCAGACCGCTGCAGTCCGCCTCCAGGCCGCCGTGCGGGTCAGAGCGATCGTCAGAGATATCGGTCCACGCCGCGTGCGCCGGCGCCGTTTGAATGGCCCGACCACCACAGTCCAGACATGCGTTCGTCGTCTTGCTGCGTCTCGACTAGCCGTAGAGCTTCGCGCAGCTGCCACGGTTGGCGACGAAGGCGGTATTCGTGCGCACGCTATGCTCACTAGATGCCGCCGCATCACTCGAGCAGAACTGTGTGCCGAGTCTTTATGCGGTTCTGCCAATTATCGTGGTGAATTTCAGGCTGTTTTTGCACATTATTGTCGCATTGTTCCAGTGCCTGGCGGTCACTCCCTGGGAAAATTAAATTTACGAGGTTTTGTGTGTAGGCACACATCCAGCTTTTGATGAAGTATCAGTTAAACATCGACAACAGCAGAGAGTTGCCAAACATGGTACGACACAGCACAAGACATGTGCCTTTACAAATCATGAAGCGGTTGTCAAGCAGCAGCATTGTGCCGGTGCAAAGATGGCATCGTCTGAATTTGTCCGGCTTTTTAAAGAGACACCTGGTGCCATGCTTGGGGGAGAAAGAGGTCGTGGTCCAGCATGCAAAGAATCGACGAAGACCCTGAAGGCTAATGATTACGAACTTATTTTTGCCAAACAGAAGAATCATGGCGAGAAAACTATTGCTTTTGAGACATTTCTTGCCCCCAACAGTGTACCTTAAAGGCTCGAACCCCGAGGTGTATTTGTTTTGAGTAACTCAGAGTTTGCTTGGTTCATTGCAATCTATCTCAGGCATGTCTTGATTGCGTCAGTGCAGAACTTCGCCCGGGCGTGCGTAACTTTGAGGGCAGACTCTTGCTTCAATCGCACGTGGCACGTGCACTCACCATCCTCGTAGATTTGTGGCTGCCTCTCAAATGGGCGCACAAGATAAAGCAGGCCTTACATCTGCGCGCTGATCACAGACTAGAAGTGGCTGCAGCGAAAATACAGAAGATAGCTCGGGTTGTTGCTGCGCACAACTGCACCGCGGTAAAAAGATTAGCTAGGGGACGCGCTGTGCGTGCACAACTTAAACAAACAGCCTCGGTGTCTATACAAAAGCGGCTCGCACGAGGACCATCCACAAGAGCTGCCACAGCCCTGCTCGCAATGCGTGCGTTCAGGAAGTATGTCGTTGATCGTCATGAGGTCCTACAGTACGCAGCACCAGCCATTGGAGAAGACGACGACATGCTTACCGAGCAAAGCATCATATGCTACTGGGCGTTTGTTGGCACTTCGGGGGGGGATCTCGTAAATGTAAAAGCAAAGCGACGCTTTGTGCTTGCGCTCAAAGGTTCGGGGACACGTGTCTCATGGGTGAAACCCAAGCTGCTGCGTGATAAGGATGTCGCCCGTATTTCGCAGCGGCCGACGAGGCGCACGGCCTATGTCGTAGACTGCGCATATTGTGGGGTCCAGGCTGCTGAAAAGGTTTGTCTCGACTCGTGCGCCGATCCGCACGTGCCCGGCGCGCCAAAAAGGAAATATGGGAAATGCCGCCTAGGCTTCGTTTCAAATGTGATTCGGGTTGACAAGGCAAGACTGTACGTAGGTATTGCGGTGAGTGTTGGGCTGCTGTTCACCGCAGAGGAAAGCGGCAGCGGCACCGGTTTCACATCATAGCAACGTGCGTTGATTGCGGTGGAAAGCAACCTGCGAGTCGAACCTGTGGTACCTGCTCTGCGTCTGAGGGCCGCATTATCTCACTTTGCGACGCATTCACCGGCGCTTTCTATCCACTATTGGTCTCTGTCTAGATGTGCCTTGCTGTGCACAGGTCTGCTTTCACAATCGACATCCATTCGATGGGCAAAGTGGAAGACGTGAAATATCGATGGAAACACAGGCGCGAATCGAGCGCAAGAGCCTGGCCTTGAAGAGATCAGTCGCAGAAAAAGACTTGGAGAAGCGCGCGTTGCGTGCCGCGTCTGCTGCGTCTGCAAATGGAGACTATGCAGCAGCACGAATAGCAAGACGCGAGGCAAATTCTCACAAAGTCTCTGCTGCACAAGCACGAAGCGAGGCGAGAGAGCTTCGGCCACACCACTGGACGGCTCTGGTCCAACCGTGTGCAGCATGTGGTGATTACGCAGCTCGATGGCGATGCCCTCCTTGTGAGGAGTCATACTGTGCGGGATGTTATTCACAGCTTCATGCGTTTGGTTCACGTCTCACGCACGCATGCGACCGTCTTGGTTACTATACAGCAGAGATACATGCTCGCGACGAGCGCTTATTCCGCGCAAACACGCGGCGCGTCCTTGAGAGACATCGACGCGAAGCCGCACGCGCAGCGGAGCCGACAAAGCGCAATCGTGCTGCCATTACAATTCAACGCACTTATTTTGCCACTGTCGGCCGAGTAGAAGGGCAACGGCAGCTTCAGGAATCACGCCATGGCCAGCGCGAGGCCTGGCAGCAGCTAAAGAATGGCGCTTCTCGTCATCTGGACATGGGCCATCTGTTTCTAGACCTGATAGGCCGCGCGCCCTTTTTGAGTAGTGACGCAAAAGAACAACTTGCAGTGAAGCGTGTTGCGCTCTGGAAGCACAAATCCAGTGATGAAATATCTTTAGTCAAGAGTTCCAGTGGAATCCGCCACGAAGACTTCTCTGCACGTGTATACCTGCTATTTGACTATAGGCGCGCGCGTGCCCGCTATTTTATCTCGCAAAACGGCGCAGACATCTGCTGGAGGGCAAATGATGCTGCCGATCCAAAGAAGTGTCCTGCGCGGGGCTTCGATGTCGCCTTGCTTACTGAACTATGTGATCAGGCTATATATGGTGGTGTGCGACTGCCAGGCCGTGCCTTTCCTCTGGCCGGTCAAAAATCCGTTGCGGTCTCGCACGACCTAAGTGGGCTCGTCCGTCAAAATGATCGCATTCGCATTGGGAAACGTCTATGTCGGATTCATGCTGCACGTCCAGATGCTGTAGCCAAAGAAAGCCTGCAGCTTCGTTTCTGTTGGCTTGGCGAAAACTATTCCAGGGAATTGGCGGGAGAGGGCGGGGGTCTCTGCTTGTACCGGCTCCCTCCGCAAGCTCGGGCCGGTAAGTTTTGGACCATGTTGGGGCGGACCTCGTACGAAAACCAACTCACGCAGGGTGTAATCAAACGCTATCGCGGATTGCACGTTGGAATTGGGCATCAACAAAAAATCCTAGCAAAGCGGCTCCGACCTTGGCTTCCCAAGATAGCTGAAAAGATCAAGAAATGGTCTAAAGACCACGACCTGATGCAAGAACGAATCAAGTGGTGGACCTGGGATTGGCAAGTTTTACTCGAAGCTCGCCAAAAGAAGGCTGACCGTGAGGCTGTTCGACAAGGTATGTCCATGGAAGCAAGAGAAGCAATGCGTGATGAAGAACGGAAAAATGCTTACATGGGCCTCGCTCCCAAGTCCGAAACTATGTGGAAACAGATTGAGGTCGACGGTAAGCCAGTCTGGAAACACGTAAAAACAGGCGAGATCACAGCTGAGAAGCCAAAGGAGCTTAAGTCGGCTAGTGAGCTCGCTCACGAGGAAGCGAAAGCCAAAATGAAGAAGAAGAGACGATACTGATAGAGTAGCCGGGGGATAGCATGTCTCAGTAGATCTGGAGGTGGTCACCCGTGGAAGCTCGCAGCTACTGGCAGCTTGTTGGTTCCACGTAGCTTTGTAAAGTGCCGATGGAAGTGCCGGCATGTGTCAGGAGATTGCAAAGCCATATGACTAAGTGCAGCATAGACTTCCTTTTCCAGTTCCAGAGCATGGGCATTTGAAAGTGGCTTAAGCCATGATTTCCATCGCACCGGCTGCTGCTCTTATTCAGCACGCGCAGGTCTCGGGAGAGTGCGGTGGCTCCACCGCGGGTGGTGCTTGTTGAACTCCGAAAGATGGCTTCGTTGCTTCCTGCTGGCAGCACTGGCGATGTCCTCCTAGCGCGAAATTGCCTGACTGCAAGTCAGGTGAAACAAAGTTGGGAGAATCATCTGGTTATTGTGCGCTGCACGCGCTCTCGAGGAAATCTTCTCCTATCCAGCCGGTCGTATTCGCTTCCCTCGACGAACACGCTAGACAAGCTGCGGCCGGGGCCATGGACTGGATCGGACGCGCAAACGCGGGCCTGGGCCGGCTCTACGGCCCCTTGGGCCCCGTAATGGCTGCGAGACACGCGCCACCCGCCCGTAGCGACGTGCCAGAGAGCACCAGGCTCAGCGAGGTAGCACACTCACCGGACAGTGCACCTGCTGGATAGAAGCCTGACCGGCGCCACAGTGACGTTAGGAAGCTAGTAAATTACCCTAGCTTCCTAATACCATCCCTCCATTGCTGTTAGTAGACCATATGCAGGCCTATATGCCCAAAGAAAATAAGCCGCGCCACCCCGGGCCTCGGGGAAGCGGCGAGCTGGGAGAGGACCACCGAAACCAGCAGTTTTATTTGGCTGGGTGATGATAGGTGGTCTAAACTCACTAGCTCGCTACCGGAAACATAGTGTACAACCGTAAATGCAATTTCGCTCGCTATCATTTCCTATATCTTATATCTTGGTCTTTGCGCTGTTTCGTTTGACATCATGGCCATGCCATCTCGTTCGACGAGAAACACAGGTGCGGCGATCATGATCCAACATTCCACCCCGGGTGAAATTGGTCCGGGGAGCTACACACCGAGGCGCAAACTAAACACAAGTAAACAACCCAACTTCGCCGCCTTCGCTTCATCTAACGCCCGCAAGTTGAATCAAAACACACACACGTCTGCGCTGACACCGGGTCCTGGGTCCTACGTTCGTGCGTCGAAAGTATCTCGCAGAGAAGTTTCAAGCAATATATTTAAGACAAACATTGCTCGGCTAGCACCGTCTGCTCCCGGCTCGACCATCTTTCGTCTGTCTACCATTGCCGATAATCCAGGACCTGGTCAATACAGGAACCCTTTTAAGGAACCCGCATCTGGTCCACGGCGACCCTTGAATTGCAAGGGGGAATCGGCCGCATCACGTGTTGCAAAGGCAACAGGTTCAGAGTCCTCAGCGCTACGATTCAATCCACCGACCATTCCGCGAAGGGAGCAATCAAACGGCTACGACACTAGCGAACATGGTCCGATGCCCCTCCCAATGCCAGGAGATGTCATCAAGCGGAGCTCTCGATAAACTTCTGATAGCCTTGGTAGTTATCAGATGGAAGTTTTTAGGTATTTAGTGGACTAGGTCCGGACACAGTCGGGCCCGCCTTTTACAATCTGCCGAAGACGATGCGTTCGGACGGAACAACCTTCTGCAAGTCAAGCACTCGACGGCAGGCGCGCTACAGCGCCTAAGAGTCGCTTTGTTCAACAAGATGTGATTTTGCTCGGTCAGGTCTTTTCAAGTAATACTACCCCTGGGCCTGGCGACTATGACCCAAGCGGTAAAGGTCACCTCGAGCATGTTGGAACACACACTGGGGCATCCATGACTGGCCTTTCCAGTTTCAAATCGAAAATTCCAATGGCTTTTGAAATGTCGGCTCTTTCAAGACAAACCAACGACATTGGCCCTGGCGCGTATGTTTTGATTCAAAATTTGAAACAACAGCCACAATGTTTCCACACAGGTTTATTGGACCGGCGTCTCACCGATGCGATTGGCCATCGGTCCTGCAGTGCTTCGGGACAACAGCAGAACGTCGGGGTTGGAACCGGCCCAAGAGCTTACCTTTTGTAGAGCCTACTTGCTCCGGGGCGCCGGGTCCAGGATCATATGGAACCACACAGTCTTCCTTCAAATCCCAAATACAGAAGCGACTGACTGACGATCCAATAGCATTTGGCTCGACAGATGTGCGGCCATGTCTGAAAACCAATCCAGATATCCCAAGAGAACCTCACAAGCTTGGATCCCAGTCTGCACGTGCAGCAGCATCCGACCCCGGCCCTGGTGATTATGACTTGAAAAATCAGTCAATAGCTAGCATGATAAAGAAAAAAACCAGTGGACGCCACGGCATATTTGGCACCTGCACAGCGAGGTTTGATCCGCATTGTCTCCCGCCAGAAGTCGCTAGACTTTTACAGTATCAGGGTGTCACTGCCTCGGGTGTCGACACACCTGGTCCTGACTCCTACGAGATCTCCCGCACGATGCAAGAAGTTCCCAACTCAAGAGCTCAGCTTGTGTACACCTTCCGGTCAGGAGTGGAGCGCTTTGGTACACAGGAATATGATACTCGAGCGCCAGGGGTACTCCAAATTGGCTCACGCCAGAAACCAAGCGTTGGTGGCATTCCTGCGCAGCAGGCCTGTAGATTAGAGGCGCTTCCTCGCAATGGAGACTACTAAACATTAACATAGGTGAATACATGCTGCCATCTTCCTTCGATCAAAGTCAGAAAGCTGTTCGTGCTTGTCCATTTTCTGCACTCGCATCCAAGACAAGGCGGTTTGATGAAGGTCACTTATTCGATGGCAAACTCATCGCGGAGACCCCAGGCCCGGGTGCAGCTGATAAAGTTGAGCAAAATTGTTACTCCTTCTGATACATAGGCACGTATATGCCCAGGGATCTGCGAGGACAGGGCTCATTATATAATTCTAAGCAAACAAGAGAGACTCGATTCAGACACTCACAGCCAACTACCTCGATTGACGTTGGCCCTGGTACGTATGCGGCTCCCAGCACAATTATCAAACGAACCTTCAATGTGACATATGCTAAGTAAAAGGATCATGAGCCGACTCGAAACGACGAGGGAGCGTGCCATATATCCTCAAAGTAACCTCGTAACCTCCACAATCAATGTTTCATTTTTTAGTGTGCCCCTCCCCCCAAGAAAAGTAGGACCGTTTATTATCCCCCGAGCGTCGCTATGGCGTCGGTCAGACTAGTACCCAGCAGGTGCACTGTCCAGTTACTGTGCTACCTCGCTGGGCCTGGCGCTGGTGGCCAGTTGGCGGCCTGGCACGTCGCGGTGGCACTAACCACACAGACACCACAGGGACAGGGCCCCCGGAGGGGGGCTAGTATGTAGCTAGCCTACCTATCTAGTGCGAAGCAAAGTACTCACTCTGGCTTGTAGAGGACCCAAGTCCCGTACATCAACCTGACGTCAAGGTACAGTCCGGAGAGGGGCTGGGGTTACTGGACGAACGGGCAGAGGACCCGCCTCACTAGGTCCAGGAAGACTCTCCGCCTATTACAGTGCAGAACGCAGCTAGAAATATTTACGGGGGGAAAGGGGAAGACCTTGGGTGGCTCTGTACCAGCGAGCCACTAGGAAAGTGGAGATCTCCCTATCTCTCTACTAGGAACTTTTACTCTGTACTGTGAACCCAAAGTCAAGTAGGAGAAGTTTACATCGAAGGGCAATTCCCGCTACACCGCAAAAAGCGAGGCTGAGCGCTTACACAACAAGTTTTGGAGGCCGGCCGCCAAAAATAATAATAATAATAAATCGGCCGGCCTTCGGCCAGGAGGAGGGGCCAGGAGAGCTGGCCTTCACATCCAGCAGAAAACACACAAAAATCAGCGCGCATTTATGGCGCTGCTTGTGCGCCGGTCCCCCTGGATGAGAGGACTGGGCCTCGCCTCTTTAGGTACGGTCGGGAGAGGGCGCTTTCCCTTGATCAGAGAGCGCCTGACGCCCGTACAGATAGGTCACTGACTTCAAGAAAATAAGCTAGACTTTCTTTGATGAAGGGCAGGCTGGCACCAGGCAAAATCACCGCTGCCCCCAGACCTACAAAGTAGAGTTCAGGTTGCCAACAACTTCTTCGAACACCCGCCTGCAATTCCAGCGCACCATTTGTAAGATATGTTAGAAAGTCGTCGGTGATCATTTGATGAAGCTGAAAGACGGTCTCCAAGGCAGGGTTTACTGTGTTCTTTGCACATCTTGGCGTTAGCAAAGGGGAAGGCTGCAAGAAGAACGATGCTCGCACAAACACCTGCAGATATAAGTTATTTTAACAATCATCTATCCATATGCCTAATCCCCCCAAGGACTCTAATTATTCTCAAGTGTGGTCTAAGGCTCACAGAAGAGCACAGCTTTCGTGGGAGCGCACTGGCTTGTTTGATTTTGATCATGAGATCCAGTTTTTCCCCCAAATAACTGTCCAAGCTCACTTCGCTGGCCCTGTGCCTAAAGATGGCAATCTGCATGGCGGTAGATTGATTTTGAATCATTACGTGTTCTCTTGCGAGTTCCCTATTCTCGGCCTGAGCTGGACATCAACCGTACCGACAGCATCACCTTTGAAACTCACGATAGGCACCTATACATATAGACTGCCACAAGTGCCTGTAAAGGGAAAGCACCGTAGCGGCAATATCTAGGAGGTAAAAGATGGGCTCTAGATAACAGAACCTGATATTCCAGAAACATTTGCATGGCTGGTGCGACAACAATGTAACACTGAGCACCAGTCATTTGTTTGTGTACCCAACACCAACTAGTTCATGCCGGGGGGGGTCGTAGAAAAGATTGTCAGCGACAGTGTCAAACAAGGAGGGCCTCCCGTAAAGTTCAAACCAATGTGACCGCAGGCTTCGAATCTGAGCAAGCCGACAACTCATCTTTATCAAGCTCCAAGTGTCTGCGACATCATTGCGTTCTGAAATTACGACAACACAAGGCTCAGGCTCAAATAAATCTTCACCAGTTTCAACTACTTTGACCCTGAATCGTGTGTCTCTCTTTAGCTCGTCGGAGACCTGCAAGATCTTGTAACGCACGATTCTCTGGACTTTGAAAGAGACTCGTTTCGGCATATGCCCGCATTAGGATACACAATTTGCTTCGAAGACCATGGAACTCAGTGTCACTAGCTGTTGCTCAAGGCTCCAATTTTCACACTGCAACTTTTTTCTGTGGGAAAGATGGGCGGTGATCGCCTCATGGTGAAATTTGCGTGTCGCCATACTCCACGTGACCTGTTGGCTCCTAAGAAGACTTACTCTCATTTTCCGAGTGCCGGTTGAAAGAACGATCGTGCGCACCTGACACTCGCCTCTGATATGTGCACAAGGAGAAGTATATTTTGTCCCAATAAGATGTGATCGCCGTCATACAGCTTCCGCGTATTGTCCAGGATGCGCTCCCCGTTGACAGAAACTAATGCATCTCGTTCGACTTCCAACATGAGATTGTCTCCCCCAGTCAGATATATAATACAGTGAGCTGGAAGAATCCCAGCTACCCTGAACATGACTATGCGTGTGTTCTGTGCATTAGAGCCAAACCTAGACCCAATCAAAATTTTATTTTTGTCAACTGGCAAGTAGAGGCGATGGGACAGAAACACCTAGGTGTGACAACCTCAATTGTGGTCAAACAAGGAAATTTTTGAGACACTAAACCTGGGTGATTTTTGTGGAACATCTGGTGATATACTTGATAAGCAAGGTACTTCTGCCATGCGACCATGGCCAGAAGACTCCAAGCCCAGTGTAGCCAGCCAGCTGTTCCGGACTGATTTGTACTCTCTTGTAATCCGAAGCCGTTCCTTCAGCGAGTGATTCAAATGAGGCGAATAATGTGGCTCGCGCAATTTCAGTGAAGCCGACATTGAAGAATATTGCAGAAGTCGAGACTCTGCGAGCAGCGCTAGTGTGGTTTCGCTCTCGTTGATATCAACGAGGGTTGGGCCCATACAACCCAGCCAAATTGTGCGAAGTCGATCAGTGAGCATTTGTACCATCATACTTGTGAGCATAGAGTCACACAAGTAGGCATTAGCCAAGCGACCGGTGGCGACACACTTTTGTAGAGCTTCACGAGATTGTTCAGCTGTCGAGGTATACTCGACGGTTTTCATGCCCATAGAGAATGTATGTGAGCCAATCTCCAAAAATGACGCGGTGTTATGGCCCCAGTCGGTTTGACAAGCACACTGGATATGGAGGTGAGCACAGTTGGGGAATACATCTGACTGGAGATATAGTGCAGCTCGAACGGATAGAGCATCTGCGACCAAAGACAGGAACTCATCTCGACTATTGGCCGTGTGGTATGTGCGTCCGCCAAGGCCGCTTACATTGCTGGAACAACAGTCATGACGCGGGGAGAGAAGGTCATAAACCTAGTGCAGTCAATGTAAATCCTTTCAAGAACTCCTTGTCTCACCTGTTCGCCATATACTTGAGAAACTGAAACATCAATTACTCCAATAGCAGCTTGCTGTCCCCTGCGGCGATAGTATGTCTCTGCAAACTCTGGTAGTAGGCCAGACTTCAGATCATGAGCACCAAAAAGGCATCGAGACTTTCCTGTTCCTGGGCCACCTACCACGCACAGCGCTGCACTGTACCCGTTCAACACAGATTCCAATAGTACTTCTCGAACCTCGATCAAAACTCGCCCTGTCTCCGCATCATCTACAATTTGCGGCTACTCCCGACTTCAGTAGCTATCTGATATATATTCCGAGGATTCTTACCGATACAAACTTTATCGAGCGGTGTGCATGTATGCGTCCCGCTTCTTGGATTCGTTACTATTACATTTCCTGACTCCACGCTCACCTGCGAAGGCTATTTCATGCACATCTCCTAATCACCGCGCACCGCGCGGGGGAACCCAAGTTCGCTGTCGCCCAAGGGGCGGATGCACGCAATGGAGAGGTGCCGGGTGTTCATTTTATTTATTTGGGCGTCACGGAGATTGCTCACTCTGTCTCACTCAGATACAATCTTCTGTGAATATGATCATCATGATGGTGCGGATATTAAGGAATGATACAAGATATAGAATGATATAGTTGGATTAAGAGCTGGGTGTTGCCTTCAACATGGGCTCCACCCAGCTCGGGGACTAGCCTAGTCTAGAACCCCCAGGAAAAGAATAGGGCCGGCTGGATAGGTGAAGATTTTCCTGGGGTGCGCTCAGGCGCACAATAATAGAAGAGGATGTCAGCGACAGACGATACTCGTACTCGAGTACGAGTTATATCTTCTGTCTCTCTCCTCTGTATCCTGAATATCCTGGCTG
>Ga0257110_1000600_pt1 | contig 17029 bp, 19 predicted proteins | sample LP_taG_7_FD_190184 | JGI IMG/M metagenome (GOLD analysis project Ga0257110, IMG submission 190184) | Marine microbial communities from Northeast Subartic Pacific Ocean, Canada - LP_J_2015_P26_10m | ecosystem: Environmental > Aquatic > Marine > Oceanic | place: Canada: Northeast Subartic Pacific...
AGCCGAGCTTTTTGGTATACGGTGCAACCAGTGCACATCGGACGGTGACACCGATACAGAAGATTTCGAAACCCAGGACCCAGCTGGGGGCGGACAAGTGCTTCCAGTGAACGACGAATGCGGGCAGGGAAGCCCGTTTGACCAGGCGCCGCTAGACCTTCCTGCAGACGTGAGAGCGTGGACTTCCGAACATGTTGGCCAATGGCTTGCAGAACATGATATCAGTCCATCTTTCGCCGAGAAGTTGAATGGGGGTGATATTATTCGAATCACAACGATTGGGTTTGGTGACATTGCAGAGGAGCTGGGCTGCCCTATAAACATTGCTGTTTGTATCAAGGCAGCAGCCGACAAGCACATTGACGACAGCAACACGCCGGTCGAGTCATCGAGCAGCTCTGAGATTATTATCATTGAGGATGACAATGACGACAGCACTTCCTCGGCGTCGAAATGGCACCGCAGCTTTGCAACCCTGCCAGTGAGTGCAGAGTCACCTGCAAAGCGTGCCAAGCTGGACAAACGTATCAAGGCAATTGGTGTTTTGGCAGAGGCCGCGCTTGGCCTTTCGCGGGAAGATGTTGAGACCGCGCTAGCAACGCTTCTTGCAGACTCAAAGAAACGAAAATCAAGGGATTGATTTAATAAAATATATTACGAATTAAAACTATGGTGGCGGCTCTGTTTTATTTCGCTTGGCATTAGCGCGCTCTTTATCTCCGTGCCTTTCTTTTGATTCCCCGGGCCCGTCCGCCGTCTCGGGCGCCGCCGCCCCTTCGCCATTGCCATTGCCCATTAGCGCGTCCTGCCATGCGGCAAGACGGGTTTCATCAATGTCAGACTGGGAAATGTTATAGGCTTCGGCAAATCGGCGTTTCAAACTTTTTGTTTTAAGTACTGGGGCCACAATATCAAGAGCATGAACTGGAACAGGGGGCTCTAGCTCAAGCTCCATTGTTTCAAATACCACTGCAACCACATCACGAAATCGCCGCATGGTTGTATGCCAAAGTGCCATGGCAACTTCGTATTGCCGATGGTTGGATGCGTTGCGCTCGCTGTTTACCGATTCGCCAATTGCCTGTGGGGGGCACCCCATCAACTGAAGCACGGTTTGTCGAGTTCGCATATGATGGATGTGCCCGTCATTTGTAGACATAAGCGTCTTGCTGTCAACCATGGTTTTACCGTCGGTAAGTGCATACTCAATGTGATCATGGTTTACATTACCGTATGCAGCCTCGGCTCTGCCTGCAACTGTTGTAGCAGCCCGAACTGCCTGATCGCGCGCGACACGATCCTTCTCGGCGTATGTGTTTTCAGACAGTCTGCGAATGGTATCCGCGCGATTTTGAATCAGTGATGCAAAATCGTTTGGATTATCAACGTTACTTGAGCTGTGGTGCAGGCTGGTGGCGTTATTAGCATGAAGATTTCGGAACCAAGTATTAAGCTTCCCATCAGTGTTTCCGAGATCTTTGCTGATGGTTGTAAATGCGGACGGGGCAGAGTTAAAACGGTCCCGAGCAAGCCACTGGCTTTCAATCAGTTGCTGCCGGGCGGCGGCAGTAAACGATCGACTGCATGCAGATCGAAGGTCGACTGGCTTTACCGTGTGGACTTTAGATGTTGCCGCCATCGCCGTTGTTTCCACCGGTTTGAACGGCTCGTCAAAGATAACCAATTGCCACCCATCCGTCCCCTCTAACATGGCTGAAAACCGCTTTGAGGCAACCGGCACCCACTCCGATTTAGAATGATCAAAGCCAATCAAAATCGAGCCAGGGAGTGCGATTTCCGGCAGCGTTGTTTTAGGATTGATTTTGTAGGCAACCCAGCCAAAAATCAAAATATTTTCAACAATGTGTGAAATAATCGAACGCACATTTAACGGGTCCCGCTCAATGACATGCCCGGCCACAATGCATGTATCCAGGCCAAGACCTTGGATGATGGCATGATAAGCCGATTGCTGACTTGGGCTTTCCCTAAACATGGTTATTAGCTCTGCGTAGCTCGGTATTGGGTGCGATGCCCCCCCCGCTTTTCCGGCCGACTCGTGCGTAGAAAAGCTAGGCATATGTGCCCAGTCCCGGATTGCTTGTGCCATTGGGCCACCGTTTGTATTTGTGTCGAACGCAGTAACGTATATATACGGGGTGTGCGTGACCCACCTGGGCAATGGCATCGCCATCAGATTATGTGTACGGCGCAGGGGGTGCTGGCATTGCGGTCCTCTTTACGTACATCTGGCTTTTCCTTCGCCTAAAGGGCAATGAAGCGGAACAAACATGGTGGTGGGGCGCCCTCAACTTGCGATTCTGGGCATGCTCCGCAGTTCTGACAATTATCGCCTACTTTTACATTGTCATCGACCAGATTAACGCCGGTCCAGATGTAACCGTGGATTCTGCGCTTCTTGCTTTTAATATTACCGCGGTTTTTTGGGTGCCAGCAACATTATGGGGAAAAAAACAATATGACGATTACTCAATTGGTGCAATGGCAACGCTCGGAACTGCATCAGCAGCAATAGTCTGGATGATTGTTTCACTCGAGCACAACGCAACGTTTTTTAAAGTTGTTGCGTTTATTGTGCTCGTTTTCCACCATCTATTTTTAGATTTCTACAAGTGGGGGTGCACCTCAGCCGCCGGAAATACAAGTCCTTCCTCTGTAATATAAAAATCAGTCGCAAGAATCGTTGGTAACAATGGGCATGTCACTAACCAAATAACGCAGATCAATATGCACCTTGCTCGACACCCCGGTCTCGTCCGGGTCGGTCGCGATCAATTTGCCCGTCGCCGGAAAGCACTTCACCGTCCATGTTGTTGGCATGTAGACTTTTGGTTTATTGTATGTAGTGGTCGAGTGGACAGGATCGTGGTGCTTGGTGCCCGCCCACTCCAGTTTGCCAACCAAGCACGTTGGAAGGCCCCCGCTGGTGACGGGCTTGACAAGCTTGACGTAAACCGTGTCGAAATATTGCCTCTTGCCATAAGGCCGATAAATCCTGCCCTCGTATTTGCTCTCACTGTTGTACATCTCGGGAAAGTTTGCCTCCAGAGCAGCAAGAGACCGGTGTTGCGGTTTCTTAGCCCGTTTTGGTTTTGGCAGGTCGACGTCTTCGTCTTTGCGTTGCAGCACACGCTTAAGCGGGCGCTTGCGCGCCGGCGCCGTCGCCCGCTTCAGCCTGTGTACTAGGGCAATTGGCAGTTCGTCTTCAGTGTCGCTACCAGGAACATAGATATGAGCTGTTGGTGCGCCGCTGGAAGTCATGATGGAGGAGGATGTGTATGCGGGGAAGGGGCAGTGAAAGTGTGAGTGTAATTGTCAAGCTGCCCGCTTTTACAGTAGGCATTTATTCAAAGTGCAAACTTGCACTTTGAAACAGACAATAACATAAGGTTAACATTATTATTCAAAGTGCAAGTTCGCACTTTGGGCACTCAAACTGCAAACTTGCACTTTGAAACAGGCAACAACATAAGGTTAACATTATTACCTGCAGCACAATCAATACACGCACCCCTACAGGCATGGCGGGTTCTGCGCAAGCGCTTGTCTTCACAGTCAAAAACTCCGGGTGGGCGTCTGGTGACTGCTTGCCATCGCAGGTTACATCGGGCCCCGTGTGCGTCAAACGAGACGAAAGGGTGGGGGTAAGCCTGTACCGGTTGAGAGAAGCAGCAGAGGCGACCGAACTCTCCGACAATGCTACGTTCATTTTCACTTTTTTGGAACAGCCACGTGCAATTCATATTTCAGAAAGTTTGGGAAGGGAGATGGGAATCATAGCATGCCGGCTAGGTTCAAACAATGCTAGATGCGAATTAAAATATGCGGGCGGGGCGGGTTTAAATTAAATGTTTAGTCATTTGCAATAAAATCATGTACACAAAAATTACTCAACGTCACAGTTTAAGCGATAGCGGCCGATTTTCATTAGCCGCCACATAACCATGCGCAGGCAGGCACAAAACCACCTCATCGCAATCACAAACGACATTGGCAGGGTGGTCATTTCACTTGGCGGTTTTATTTGAGCAGTAAAATACAAAGCGCCCATGCTAACAAAGTGGCCACAAACAAAACAATGTCTAGACCTATGCGCTGCGGCGGGCCAGTCGGACTGGTGGTTGCGGCGACCACGCCTTTATAAACAACTGCCTCTTGCAACCGGCGGGGTGCTGCACCAGGAGAGTGATTAGTTGAACCACTGCCTTAAGTTAACACGAATGCACGACGCACACCGCCTGTAGAGCGCACTGCCTCGCCATGACTCAACAATTCCTCATTCAGTGCAATAGCAACGCCCGGAACGCAAATCGATTGTTAATAAAAGCAGTTGCACCAAAGCTGCGTAAACGCTACAGTTTAAGCGACAGCGGTTGATTTTCAACAACTGGCGAGGTTTCGTACGCGGGCGGGCAAGAAACCATGTTGAGTGTAGCGCCCTGACAGTAAGGCGGTGGAATCGCCATTTGAGGGTCAGCTACGATCTGCTTGTACCGCCCATGAACCCTAAAGATTGATGCAAAACACATCTGCGCGGGAATGACTGTCCCGAACGGCCGGAAGCTACACAGTGTATCTAATTGTGCTGACACCAGGAGACCACCGTGAATGTATTTTAACTTTTGATCCGATAAAAATGTTATTTGGCACGTTCCGTGAAACGTACAGCATTGAAACCGCCAAGACCAAGCTAAATCATGGCCGTCCAAAATCCCACAAAACGCAGCACCCGTTCACAGATTACTTATCAAAATATTTTTTTTGGGTACCACCGGCATCAAAAATCATATTTATGAGAATGGTTTCTCAATAATATAATCCTATGTATATGTATATATATATAGTACCGTGACGTCACGGGGGGAAATAAAGACGGGGGCACAGAGCCCCATCCACCAGCCAGCGCCAAAATGAAAACTTTTAAAAAAAATATATTTTTTGTTTCAAGTGTGGGACAGGCCGGCATAAAAAATCATATTTCTTGAATTGGTTTCTCAATAATATAATCCTATGTATATGTATATATATATAGTACCGTGACGTCACGGGGGAAAATAAAGACGGGGGCGCAGGGCCCTGTCCGTCACAAATCTCAAGACAAACAAATAAAAACATTGTCGCCGTGGGATAACATAAAATATGATGCAGCTAAACCTTATTTGAAAACATCGGCATGTCCTAATCAAATTGCTTCATTTTCCACGAATTCGAGGGGGCATCTTTCACATGTGCCCGACACACTGGGCAAGATGCCGGGTCCGCAACATCTTCTCTTGCCGCTTCCCACTCTGCTTCGCGCAGGTCATTTGCGGCACTGTACGCACGGCCCGCCCTGGTTTTGGTCCAAGCCTCTAGCTCTTCGTAGTACTTGCACGCTGCTGCGGTACAGTCACCGCTATCGGTGCAACATGTCGCCTCGAATCCAAACTCTTCGGGGTCGTGCCAATCCGCCTCGCCAGGGTGCTGCCATTGTAAAACAAAGCACTCCTTGCAGGTAGCGTGACCGCACTCGGCCGGGTGATTTACCATAACGGTGCACGTATCCATGCAGATCGGGCACATCTCGTCGGGCGCAAGTGGCCGAAACACCAGATCTTTGGCAAAGTTGGCGTTGCAGTTGCGGCACCGCCCAGAGTGGCAATCAAAAACCCAAGGCGGCGCCCAGACGTTGCAAAACTCAAAGTTGGGGCACTGGGAACAGCCACACTTGCTGCCATCATATTCGGCCGGGTTCTTGCCATACATTTCATCGCCGTGCTCACAATTCCCCAAACATGCCGGCAGCCTGGTGCCGGCAGCAATAGTCGATGCCAAGGCTGCCATGTTGCACAAGAGGGCTTGCACTGTGCCCTTTTGCAAACTGTGCTTGCGTTTAGTAACCTTTTGGCCTGTTTCAAATTCGCCCTAGCCAGTCAGCATCTCAACTGCACGGAAAATCGTATCTGGTAGAATGGGTTTCCTATAATATAATACCATGTATATGTATATATATATAGCACCGTGACGTCACGGGGGGAAATAAAGACGGCCCCGCAGGGCCCCGTCCATCACAAATCTCAAGATGAACAATATTTTTATTTGTCGCGTTAGCATAAAATAAGGTGTGCACTCCTTGCCGGCGACGAACTGCATCCTTACATATATAAGGCACAGCGGGGCAATACGCACATACGCAGGCACACCCCAAACTCAATCCGAAGCTGCAACAATGGGCGATGGGTTTTCAGAAGACGACTCAACCGACGATGAGACAAATGGATATCCAGAAAGAGGACTCCAACCCCCTGCCCCCAGTACCGAATGGGCGCGTTTTCTCAAAGACAGTGGATACTATATTATAACGAAAAACGAAGGCCGGTATAATGAAGCAGTCGCAACACATCTAACAAGGCCATATTTTGCCAAAGTCGAATGCATAAATAATCAACATGTCGAAGCAACAACATCATGCCTCAATTCGTGGGTAAACATTGGGAAAATCCCAAACTGCGTGCAGCTATTCGACTTCAAATTAACGGATGATAACACACGCGTTGTCCTAATAATGGAAAAGGCGCCAGGCATTATTATGAGCAAAGTGATGGCTGGGTTTTTTGATAAACATGGTCTTCGAAACCCCGATGATGGTGGGTATGATAACAGCACACCGTCGCACCCGGCAACCACGGCGGACGGCCGCAAAACGCTTGTGCAGTACGAAATACTTCGGCTGGAAGCCTGCGTTAGCGTTTACAAGAAAACTAAATTTTATCAAATGGACTGGAAATCCGATAATATGTTCTATGATTCCATGACAGAGTCGATAACGCTTATTGACATGCCGTTTGCTGCGTTCGATGTCAAAAATCCCGAATTGTATAATGATTTAGTTCACGGAAGCTTTGGAATGAGGCTGAACCAAGCGTTTAACTGGTGGACTGACGACAAAACGGCAGCGCCAAGCTTTCAACGCCGATCCAATGACTATGAAATGTGCACAGCATTTGTCAACTCTTGGGCGGTACGGAACATGACCACCGTTGAAATTAGACTGTCAGAATACAATACCCCGCAACGTGATTTGGACCTGTTTATGAAATTAGTGCCTGATTTTTTAAATTTAAGGTGGCCCGAGTTTAAAGAAAAGACAGAGGATGACATTATTGCAACATACATAAACAGCGTAAGACGCGCGCGTGTTGCCCATGGCACTGCTGTTCAAAGTGCACAAAAAATGCGTGATATTACTATCCAAGATGCTATGCTTGCAGCTACAAAGACATATGATACCGCAATAGAGCTTGCTGGTATAACTCACCGCCAAGCAAAACAGACTGCGCGCGCCGATAGAACGAGAGAGCTTCAAAAGCAAGATGAAATGGCAGAGAAATTAGCTGCTGTATTTGGTGTCATGCGAAAGTACAGCATTGAAGCCGCCAATGCCGAGCTCAATTATGGCCGTCCAAAATCCTACAGAACGCAGCGCCCCTTTACGGATTACCAAATAAAATAACGTTTTCCGGAACCAGTGCCGTGTCCAAAATCGTATCTGGTAGAATGGGTTTCCCATGATATAATACCATGTATATGTATATATATATAGTACCGTGACGTCACGGGGGGAAATAAAGACGGGGGCGCGGGGCCCCGTCCATCACAAATCTCACAACAGCCAATCTTTTTATTTGTCATCGCACACCACCCCAACCCATCGTGTTTGACAAGGTTCTATCGCCATTTTAGCAATTTCTGAGGCGCTCCACCGGCACCCTAATTCTATATAAGGCTGCTCTGTATATCTTATTTTAAAGGGTGCAATGCCAAGCCAAAAGTTCACGGATCTGTGCGGCGGTGTCTTTTCAGTTCCAACGGTTACAGAAGATGAATTCAACGTTGCAAAAAGAGTCATTTTACAAACATATTTCTCCAACACAAATGTTCGAGAATTTTTAAAAGAACTAAATGTGGATGACATAGCGCCCGAGGTTTTTGCAACAGTAAAAGACAAACTTGAAACTGGAGGCAATTCCTGGGGTATTAGAATGACGTGCATAAATGTCACCGAGCTCAACATGGGAGAACACAAAACCTTACACTTTAATCCGCCCTCGCAGTTTAATCCGGAGTTGGAGTCAAGCGACTTTGCGTATACAATACAATGCGTTATACGCGACCTTGTACTCAAGTTTAAAGACAAATTTGACCTTCAATTAACAACCGAGCTTCTCGATGACAGTTTTATCACAGACATTTACACAGAAATAGTGAACACCCCCCCGGACCGGTCATACATGAACACAATGGCATATGTGGACGTTATATTCGAAAAAAAAACCACCGTCTGAAGCGCTCGTCGGTGGTGGCACCTACCCGCGCGCGGTGCCAACCACCACGCCTGCAACATCCCATCTAACGATGTTTGGTGCAGCCGGAGTAAATGGGGCAAAGTTTCCAACACCAATCAAGATGTCGCCGGCCGGTGGCTCGGTGGTGAATCTGGCTTTTGTGACAGGGTCAAACAGCTCGCCGGTCTCGACACCGGCAATGTCGTACGCAATTTGACGAGCGGCTTCTATTGTTTTCGTTGCCGGAATTGTAACGCGGATGTGGCCGGTAATGCACGGCGGCAACTGCCCGCCATTTGCAATCGCAACTGTAGCCGGTGTAGACACCATTGCCTCAACTTCTGTTTCGGTTTTAATACACTGCTCCCACCGACGCTCCGGCGCGTACGGGCACACGCATTTTGTTTTCGATCCCGGTGCCCGGTGATCGTCTCCATACCTCACACAGGGCTGTGAATCAACGACAAGTTTTTTCGAGAGTGAAATTGTGTAGTTCCTCAGTTCCTTGTACCGGGCTGCGTCGCGCTCGTTTGTTGTCAGCTGGTTAAACACTGTACTGATGTTTGCGGGCAGCCCGGCGGTCGACATCGATTTCCTGCACTTCTTCATAGGCTCTGGCACCACGCCGTGATTTGCGACAAACTCTTTCCGCTGTGCTGCAAAGCCATCGGGTGACATGCACCATGCCTCGATGCACCTTGGCCAAAACGTTTTCCAAAATGCGGTGCTGTAAACCCGGATGACCGGGGTGCCCTTTGTCCCGAACAAATTGTAGAATGGAATGTCTGCCTTTCTCGCAACTCGAATTATTACCGCCAGCACAACATCTGAAAACGTCTGCGCCGGCGATTGTAACTTATACCCAGAATGCAGATGCGCTGTGGTGCCTGGACATGCAATCAAAAAGTCGTTTTCCGACAACGGGTCGGCGGATATGTCAAGCCCGTACCTCCGCATGGCGGCAACCGTCGTCTTCTCCACCACAGTCGCCCCAAAAACCACCTGCAGCCACATCGGCGTGTTGACCGAGCCCGACGTAACAATTGCGCGAAATCGTTTAGCCAGTGCTCGCAATTTCGCAGTGTCGCCGCAAATCGCAGCCTCTTCAAAGATCGAGTTGGCAGCTCCGGAAACACTTTGTGCGGGGGCGGCGATTGACGTCATTGGCTGATGCTTCCGCTTCTTATCATGTTTCAGAAAGCCGGCTGCAAGGACGACCGCTGCCCGAAACTCATCTCGCTGGCACTTTTTAAAAACCCGGTCGCCAAGCGCCACACGCGCCCCATCCGGCGACACGCATAATTCAACAGTTAGGGGATTCTGGCTCAGCTGTGTTACAAAATTAACAAATGGTGCCAACAACGATGGCAGCCACCCCCCGCCAAGGCTGTACCACATGGTTTTGACCCTTGCTGCTTTTGCCCGGGCGCTTGATGGTAAGTTTGTAGTCAGCACTTTTTTCAATTGCTGTAAACTAATTTGTGCGCTGTAGACGCGCCATAACTTCACCGAGGCCGATTCACACAAGGATGGGGCGCACTGCTGCTAGCGAATTGCTTATGCTGGAGGACGACAGCGATGACGATGATGACAGTTACTACTTGTCAGACGACGAGGGCTCAGAATCGACAACGGATGATGAAGAGAGTAATTCGCAACCGGGGGGGCAAGCGCAGCAACCACTTACGACGGACGCACAAGCCCTGGCGGGCAAGGTGTTGCAGCTGTACGCCATCAAAAATGGCCGTGTTACCATCCAACCCCCCAAAACGACAGCTATGGCAGACCCGTCAATGTCGCGAAAGACCTCGGTCCGAATTGGGGTCGAGCAAGAACCGGGGCCAACGCACGACTGGCTCGAAAACTGGCTTACGGCGGTTGGGCCAGAGCCAGCTAATCACAGGTATCGAGTTTGTCTTCATGCGCCTGGCGATGGGAAAAAGCTCGCGTTTGTAATTATGCCAACGCCGGTTGAACGCCAAATGATCGACGACCTTTTGAAAAAAGCAGCAGCCGAAAGCATGTCAAAGCAAGCCCGCGGCGGCGGGCAGGCAGACAAAAAAACGCCGGATGCTCTTGTTAACAGCATTCGGCCACTGCTTCTTTCGGTATCGGACCCGGCGTCAGATACCTCTCTGGAGGATTTGCCTGTGTGGGCACAAGAAACAATTCGGGACAACGCCGGTGGCTATGTGTACTCGACGACGTTGCTAAAACAACAAGTTGCTGCATCGAAGCGGAAGTTGAAAAACAAAGCACCGGCAACTGAAGGTGGGTCTGGCCGCAAACCGCCATCTAGTGCAGTGCCAAAGGCTGTTCAAGTTGGCAATGATGTGGAAGAACCTCTGAAAAAGAAGGCAACCGAAGGCAATCCCACGAATGCCGAATTAAAGCCCCCGGTGAAGCGGTCACTTTCGTTTAATGACAAAACCAAGGCCACGCGCGATCTAGGGTGTTCGCCGCTGAGCGTCTCGCCGGTCACCAAACGTCGCCGGTTCACGGTTTCGCTGGAACTAACAACGGACCAGCTTGTTCGGGTGGAGGCTCTCCTTGACAGCAAATAGGCATAAGGCAAAATGCCAGCAACCCCCATATCCACATCATGCTTGCGCAATTGTCGCCTGGTTGCACGTTTTTAAAATATACTCAATGGCCTCTTGGCTTGGCTGCGACGAAAATTTAAAGACAAGCTGCTGGTAACGGCATGCAACAGAGTAACTTATGTGCAGCGCAAGGCAGGCCGTTTGTGCCATTTGCAGCGAGTCGCCCGCGCTATCTGTTGCGCTATAGATATTGTAGCCATATAGCGGGTCGCGGCGAGCCGTAGCAAGATCTATAAACTGAGCATGCGGGCCAATAAATATGCTAAGCTCCATTCGATTCGCCTATTTTATTGTGCGTATGCCGACTGATGTATATATACTTAATCGCGTAGATATACACAAATTTCAGCAAGGCAATCCAAAGATGATTATTCCGCCAATAATATTGTTAGTGGTGAGCGGGATTACAACTACAGGGCCATTAACACTAAATGCGTCAATCGCAGCCCAGTATTTTAATGTGTTTTATCCGTCACTCAATGCAACTGCTACACTACCGGCATCTGGCTCGTTTACAATTGATGCATACCTAGCATATTTTGAAAGCGAAGCGGCGTCAGGGGAATGCGAAACATGCTGCAACACAACCAACGGGATTGCATTAAGCTTACCCGGAAATTTTAGCAAAGTGTGCTTACCAACGCCACCCAAATTTAACTACCCGTGCACATACAATCGCACACAACTAAAATGCATCGCCGGCATCCGGTTTGTAATTATGCTCATTGTGTCGTTTGGGGTCCAGTGCCTTATTTTTGCGCGATTCCGAGCAGCATGGCTGAATCCACAGTCATGAATCAATAAGAATGCATGTAGCTTGTCCCAGCACCCGGCGTGTGGTTGCATGTAATACTTGGCACACTTTTTGGAGCCACATTTGTCGGGGTTGTAATAACGTCGCCGCCGCCCTTTCGTTCAACCCCGTTCTTTGCGTTATTGAAAGGACTGGTTCCATCGGTGTAGTTTGAAACCTTGGAAAGAAGCCACTGCGTTTCTAAACGGCTGGCATCGTCCGGACGGGCTTTTTTTAAAATTGCTAGCCACGAGTAAGGGGGGTGAGCGCGATCCATAGCAGGCCAAATATAGCAGCAGCAATTTGTTGGGCAAGCGCTTCGTCCATTGCTTTGCCTATATACGTTGCTTATATATATAAAGATAATACAACAATGACAACAAATATCCAACGTGCCACCCGGCATGCTATCTACCAAATTGGGCCAACATTTAGCAATACAATGACCTTCACAGTTGCGTACCAGACGTTACAGGGCTACATGACTACAGACGCACCAAACCGCTTGTTTTTAGCAGCAGCAGTTGCAACCGGGATCATTGTGCTTACTACAAGTAAAATGTATATTACGGTGGCACCGGTAGAGGCGCTTCTGGCCGTCATTGCGCGCCAGGCAGGCACGCCGTATCCATACACGCAGGCGCTCATTGCCGCAAAGAACACAGCACACGGGTACTGGAAAGTAACACGTATGGTTGTGTCCGCAGCCGACGCCGTTGCAAGCCCACGGCACGATATGACACGTATGTTGCCGGAACGTGATGCAGAACGCAGTCAAGTAATTGTACCAGACGGCACCGCAACGCTGCTGCTGCCCCAGGATACCAACCTCGGCAATGCGTATTGGTATCTCGAAATATGCCAAACCAACGGCACGGTTGCCCAGATAAAGGGTACGGCGGTGGAACCCAATGTGGCATGCTTTAATGTGCCGCTCGAATTTGAAGTGGCCGGTGCAACCTGGTGCCCTGCAAGCACTGATTCACGAATGCTTACGCAGACCTATAATGCGCTGCGGGCCGACGAGCAACAAAAAAATGTAAAACACTGGACCGCGTTTAATTTTAGAGAGCGCGAGCTTGCTGATATGCTCATAGCAATTTTACCGTTGGGGCTCCACTTTATACAAACTATTACCGATCTGCTTGCGCAAATTGAATCAATTCTGATCGCGTCGCTGTTTGTTATTACGGGCCCAGCCTCGTTTTCGTTCATTGCGTTTGGAATCGCGCTTTCGTGGGCACATCTTAATGTGCCGAGCTAGTTCCGGGATATGTTGATTAGAAAAACCGATGGAATTGACTGCATTTTTTTATTTACTCTGCGATATAGATTGTTGCAAGCCCTACAGCAAGTTTTGCTACCCAGCCCATCAAACTGTACCACATTTCCGACAATTCCAAGATGGCCCGTGGCCCGGTGCTTGATTTATCTGCGCCAATAAACAACATGTCGGTAGCGGCGGTAAAATCTAGTTGCAATTCTTGGCGGAGGCGGGCATACGCAATTACCCCGAACGACGACCACATGACGCCATAGATCCAGAAAAGTGGACTTTCAAGGTTTACATTAACCCAGAAAATAAGAATCGTAAACTCGGCAGCTTGCGAAAGGGCCCCAAATATAAAACTCCGGGTGTGCCGGCTCACATCTTCTTTGCTGGTGGCAACGGCATCGAGCGTGTAGCCGCACCATTGCTGCGCAATCCCGCCAATGGACAAAACAACGATTTGCGGAATTGACGAGGCGCCGCTGTTACCGGACAGCGCAACTGATATTGTGCCGGCGGTGGCAGTAACAGCGTACTCTGCCCATTTAAACTTGTTCCAGGGCGCTGTTCTCCAGTCGATAACAAACCCCGAAAGCTTGGAAGGTGGCACCAAAAGCCAGCCCGCCCAAATCCACACATGAAATGCAAAGGACGCGACTTCCACAAGTAAAATGAGACCAAGTCTCACGCGAGTCGTTGGCGATGTTGTTGACTTATCATCTAACTTTGCTGCAACTAGTGCAATTAACACAAAGTGCACAAGCACGGCAAAAACATCAAACCGCCGACGCCACGTGTTTACAATCGCTGGCTGCCACCCGGAAGTTGTCATGGCAATGCTGAGGCATATTATGACTCGACCCTATATAGGGTACGCCCCAAAAGGGTATAACAAACCAGCCATGCATTTACGCGCACTTGCTTTTCTGGCCGCCGCCGTCGGCGTTTGCCGGGCAGCTCCCGCAACAACCAGTCCCTCTAGCAGTCCCACATTGTCGCCAACTGCCACGCCGACAAATAGTCCGACAGCAAGCCCAGTGGCGTTAACGTCGTGCATGGGCCACTGTGGACCGGGCAGCGAGTCTGGTAAGACTCAAGATCCGACAGATGTGTGGTACTGCCACGGGTGCAATTGTCGCGACAAGGCGGACAAGGTCTCCGCCGACAACAGCACTCTGGTTTACTCGACAGCTGCCCCCGGAACTGCGGTTAGCTGCGTACTCGAACCAGAGCCAGAGCCCGAAAGCGAAGAAGGTTCTTCGTACTCCGAAGACAGCGGGCCGGGGGCAAACGGAGAGGGCGAGTACTGCTACCCGGCCGGCACGCCAGGATTTCAGGAGGCGGGGTGCACCGTTGGGCTTGAATGCACCTTGCGCGGGGCCGGCGTGGACGACGGGGTGTCTGTGTGCACACCCCCGCTAAATATCTCCGGGGCCTGGACGGCGGAAGCGGGCACATCGTTCGCATACGACGTTACGATCAACTCGACGGCTTGGGGCCAAGACGGCATTTCGAACTACAGCAACGCCGGCCTTTGGGTCGTGGCGGAAACCCCCGCCGACGCGGCTTATGGCGGGGGGAAGTGGTTAAAGTACAACTGGTACTGGTCGCATGTCGACGGAGCACAGCTGTGGTACTGCCGGATTGGGTACGCCGAGATCTCTGAGGGTGCCGCGCTAAATGTCGCAGACGCCGACTCGTCCAACTTGACGCACGGGTGCAACACAGGTGCGTGGTTGACCCTTACGGCCGTCCCGCCGACAACGTCTGCCCCCACTTTGTTCCCAACGGTTTCACCAACAAGCTCGCCAACAACAAGCCCGACGCAAAGCCCGACAGCGTCGCCAACTGCGAGCCCGTCTGCAAGCCCTACAGTGTTACCAACAAGTTCCCCAACCACCAGCCCTTCTGTCAGCCCCACAACATCGCCAACGGCCCCCCCAACAACCAGTCCCTCTAGCAGTCCCACATTGTCACCAACGGCTACGCCGTCTTATAGTCCGACAAAAAGCCCCACGTCGAGTCCTACGGTATCGCCAACTACCAGCCCCACGGTGGCACCTTCGGCCCCCCCGTCAGCCACGCCGACGGCCACGCCCACGCATGTTGTGTGCGAGCTTGGGTCGTACACTTCCAGCATGTTTGCGAGCGGGTGTACAAACTGCTCAACCGAAACTTACGATATCCGAACAAATGTGACGCTGGAACCGTACCCGAATGCGTCGACGTGCGTGCCCAAACGCACCATGTGCAGCAATGGCTTTCGGCTGGAAGAATCCACGACTTTGATTGATGACAATCGGTGTCTGCGATGCGGCGGCAACGCATCCGGCACGACGGCAGGAATAAACGGAACACATGCCTTTACCAGCTGCGATTTGTGTGGCAGCGGCTGGGGCACAGCCCACAATGACAGCACAACATCGCTAACAAATGACACGTGTGTTGAATGCACGCACCCCGGGGACAAGCCCAACGAGTACAATTTCAAGGTCGATGCATCGCCGTGCGGGAAGCACGACCCTTGCCCACCGGGCCAAGAATACTCGTACATCGCAGCGCACGACGCTTGCACCGACTGTGCCTCTGGCACGTTTTCGGCTACAACTGATTATTTGTCTTGTGCTAACCATACTGTGACTGAGTGTGACAGTGGCACGTATCTTACGCCCGGAAACACATCAAGTGATAGCGCGTGTGTCGCGTGCGCGGGCTGTTTGGCCAACCAAACTCGAAAGTTGTGCACTGGAAGTTCCGAGGGCCAGTGTACAGACTGCCCGTCTGGACAGACTAGCTCAGGAGAGTTTGACGAAGAATGCACGGCGGCGCCAACAGCGAGCCCGACCTCGCCACCAACAAGCTCGCCAACTTCGAGTCCTACTGCCGGCCCAACAACCACCCCGACCAGTGGCCCCACGGCCACGCCAAGCGCAAGTCCGACGGCATCGCCAACTTCGAGTCCTACTGCCGGCCCAACAACCACCCCGACCAGTGGCCCCACGGCCACGCCAAGCGCATCGCCAACTTCGAGTCCTACTGCCGGCCCAACAACCACCCCGACCAGTGGCCCCACGGCCACGCCAAGCGCAAGTCCGACGGCATCGCCAACTTCGAGTCCTACTGCCGGCCCAACAACCACCCCGACCAGTGGCCCCACGGCCACGCCAACGGCATCGCCAACTTCGAGTCCTACTGCGAGTCCCACAATGTCGCCCACGGCTACACCCACAGCGGTGCCCACATCTACCCCAACGCACAACGTGTGCAGACTTGGATCGTACACTGCGAGCAAGTTTGGGGGCGGGTGTGCAAACTGCTCACTTGATACATACGACATTCGAGACAATGTAGAAACAAATCCGTATCCAAACGTATCGACGTGCGTGCCAAAGCGGAGCACTTGCAGTAATGGGCAAAAGCTAGTGGAGTCTGGCAATGTGATTGCCAACAATGAGTGTGTTGCGTGCGGTGGCAATGCCAGCGGCACCACCGCGGGGCCAAACGGATCTCATGAGCATACACTGCAAAGTTGCGAGATGTGCGACAGTGGCTGGGGTACTGCTCATAACAACAGTATTTCCAACCCGAACCCGATAAACGCCACGTGCGTCGAGTGCACGCACGGCGATTCCCCGGCGCCCAATGAGTACAATCGTGGGGTTGATGCATCGCCATGTGGAAAGCACGACCCCTGTCCAGCAGGGCAGGGGTATGCGTACACTACAGAGCACGATGCCTGCATACTCTGTACGGTCGGTACATTTTCAAGTTCCAGTGATTACCTGCAGTGTATTGATTATGCAGTTACCGAATGTGCTAGTTCCGAGTATCTCGTGCCGGGCAATGCAACGTTTGGTGGAGCTTGTTTAGATTGCGATGATTGTCCGGCGAATCAGGTTCGGAAATCCTGCACCGAAAGCTCGGGGGGGGGCGTGTGCACTGAGTGCCCAACCGGGCAGACTAGCACGGGCAGATTTGGCGAACCTTGTACAGCGGCGCCAACGATTACCCCTACTGC
>Ga0257110_1000601_pt1 | contig 17011 bp, 12 predicted proteins | sample LP_taG_7_FD_190184 | JGI IMG/M metagenome (GOLD analysis project Ga0257110, IMG submission 190184) | Marine microbial communities from Northeast Subartic Pacific Ocean, Canada - LP_J_2015_P26_10m | ecosystem: Environmental > Aquatic > Marine > Oceanic | place: Canada: Northeast Subartic Pacific...
GGTTGATATTGGCCACTAGAACTTGTTAAAAACATAACTATATAGTAGAATCAGAAAATAATAGCTTTGCATATTATAATGAAAAAAATACTAACATATTTAGCAATAGGTTGCCTTGTAATTTTAATTTTAAGACATTCATTAAATCATTTGTTTAAAAATAAAATTGTTGAAGGCGCAACCGGACATATAAATACTGCATACATTGATCCTAACTTATCGAAAGACCCACTTTATCTAGCGAAAACAAATGCTGCTAATATATCATATTTAAAAGGACAACTAGAGAGAATAAATAATTTAAGCCTAGATATTAATGATATGAAAAAAGATGTTACTACTAATACAAAAACACTTACATCATTGAGTCAAAAATTGGTTGATCAGGGAAACTCAAAAGCTTTAGACAATAATACCGCAAATAATTTAGCAAATAGTGGAAACATTGAACCGCCTGGGAGTCGAGGATAATAATCTAATATAATATTAGTATTATGAGTAACTTTTTTGATTCCGCATTGAATGATTTAAAATCACTAGAGAAAGATATTTTAGGTCCTGACTATCCTTACCATAAATATATTAAAACTCCGAAAGAATTAGGCATGAGTTCAGCAGGTAACAAAATTGGTACTAACATTGGTAGTATGGTTGCATATACAGAAGTATTATCAACCGGTAGGGGTGCCGCATCGGTGACTGGGAAACCTCTAGGTGACAAGTTTTTTATGAAAACCGGTGCAAAGTGCAAAGATAAGAAAACAGGAAAACAAGTAAGTAGATCTATCTATATTAACAATGTTCCTGATGGAAATATTCCATTTATTAGTTCTATAACTGGTGCCAATTTCACAGATTTAGAAGGTTTAATTCCAGGGACAATGAGTGATATGAATAATCTCAATCCATTAGCTATATTCCAAGCCTTTATGATTGGAAATAATCCAGAATGCCGCGCATTAAGTATGGAAACGATTGATGAAAATAATAAAAAATCAAAAGAAACCGCATTTGTCTTGACAAGCGATCTTAAGAATATGAATGCTTGCTGGTTTCCTAACAAAAAAAATCCGGTTACAGGTGAAAAATGCAGAGAAGCATTTTCTAAAATTAAAAATATTTCTGATATGCCCGATAATACAATTGATAAAATATACTATGGCTCTGTAGCATTATTGGTTTTTTATATTTTTATGAAAGTTTTTGAAAAGAAACGATAAAATATTATTTATATTATAATTTATCGTTTTAATGTTTTTTTCCGTGTTTTTTGTGATGCTTTTTGTGATGCTTCTTGTGATGCTTCTTGTGTTTTTTATGATGCTTCTTGTGATGCTTTTTATGCTTTTTTGTGTGATTATTAGAGCGTTTTTTTCCATGCTTCTTGTGCTTTGTTTTCTTTCTTCCTCCAGCCATTGATTCGAAAACACGAGATAAGTTACTTACAACACCGCGTCCTCTTTTTTTCAGCCCTTCCAAAATATCTCCACCAGGGGATGGTGCATTTGGCTTTGGCTCTTCTTTTTTTTGTCTTACAGCCTGTGGAGTTGCTGGCATCTCCGTCCCGGCAGATCCTGTAGGCGTTTGTGGAGTCCCTCCTCTTTTGGCTCCAAATCTTTTAGATTTTCCTCCTCTCTTACCTTTTCTAGTAGAAGAATGTTTTGGTTTGCGTGAGTGACGTTTACGTCTGTATGTGTGACAACCTCCCATTATACATTAATTAAAGAAAATATGTATAATGCTATGTAATTTATAGCTTAATTCTTTTTGACAATTCTAGCGCGGCTAATCCTCCTGCAATTTGTGCAAGCACGTAAGGAACAATTTCATTCATAGGCTGTTTCCCAGCAACAGCCATCATAACGGTAACTGCTGGATTGAAATTACCTCCAGAGATTTTTCCACCTAAAATAATTGCAATCGAAAGAGCAGCTCCGATTGCTAAAGCATTTCCCGTAGTAAGGATTACATAAAGAAAAAATAGTGTTCCCAAAAACTCAACAAGGATCTTATTCATTATGATATTGTTATAGAAAATAATTACCTATATTTTTATTTTCTCATTGCCATAAGGAAAGGATTTGATGATTTTGGAGGACCACCGAAACTAATCGTATTATATGTCTTAAGCTTTGCTCCTAGCTTTTTGTATCTAATATAATCGGATGAATCATAAACATAATTTGGATTTCCAGAATATGCGGCTCCGCCATGTTTTACACCATCGCCGATTCCATACAATCTTCCCATTAAAGCATTTACACCATTTACCTGGTTTGGTGGCTTAAGTTCTTTCATTGGGCTAGCATTTTTTGTTCCATTTATATCTCCCGCATTCATTGCAACTCTAAATGGAGTGCTTTTATTGACGTTTTTCTTACCAGTAACATCATCTAACCAGTTAGTACGTCCAAATGATTTTCGTAACATTGTTCTGGACATGCCTCTTTCGTTGCTACCTACCATACCACTTCCACTTGAGCTATTTGCCCCACCTCCTAAAAGCTGTGGTTGGTAACCTCGGATATTTCCTCCTAAAAATATTTTTGGTTTAGAACTGTATAATACATAATGCTCGTCGACATGTCCATTCGGCAGGGTCTCCGTTGATGTCCGCAGGCCTTGTGCTAATGGATCTTTATCGTTACCACCAAGGAATGTCTTTAATGATAAAGTGAAATCGTCCCGTACTAATATTAAATTATTCCTTGCACCTTCTTTTTGGACTTTGCCCGTGACTTTTGCATCTCCATATACATCAAAACTATCAGTTTTATATAAAAACAGGAGCCTTCCTCCTTCATCTTCACCATGATTGTTATCCATTATTTCTATTATTTTATTTTTTATATAAGGTTCATTTTCTAAATTGAAATTATCTGATAATTCATAAAATCCTTCCAATTCATTAGCTTCTTCTATCATGTCATTAACTTCATCATAAAGTGCGCGATTGGAGGGTTGAAAATTACGCAGTCTAAAGTCACCAATTTCATATAGGTCTTTTTGTTTTGGTGTTTGATCTGGTGTTGGTGTTTGATCTGGTGTTGGTTTTGGTGTTTGATCTGGTTTTGGTCCGCCCGTAACCTTAAGCATTCTAGTCAAAGTTTTTTCTTTCCCCCATTCTTCATAACGTAGATCCGGCTCGCCCGTTGTCAGTGGTCGCCAGCCCCGCCGAGACGAGGTGTGAGTAATTCGGTACGTTACAAGTTCTCCATTTAGTATATCTTGTAGTTTGTCAGAGTTGTTTGTATACTCATTAAACACCACATCCTCCCTATCTTTTTTCAGAACTTCCTCCACAGATTGGGAGGTTTTTGATGAGTCAAAAATTACTTCGCTGGCGCCTGTGCCGCCAATAATAACCCTCTCTATTTTCGTTGAAAACCTAAGCTGTGTATCGAGACCCTTGTTCGTGAGAACGGTCTTGTTCCACCATGCGATTTTAGTGTCGGAAAAGATTTGATCTTTTTTATCTGTCTTCTTTCCTGTCTCCATATCTCTATCCAGTACCTGTAAGTCAGAGTTTTCCATGAACATTAAATTTTTTCCACTATTTCTTAAATCTTCATTTACTGACACTATCACCTGATGTGTCATGCCGTTAAAGACATTCCAAGAACGTAAATCACCGTAATCGACTGTTTCTAGTGGCACCGACCATCCACCGGCCCCATCTGCCTGCCGCGGCCATCTAAGGATTGGCACGACGTCGGGTGCGACGGCATCGTTAAAGACGCTGAGGGAATCCTCGTTATCCACAGTGCCCGGCCCTTTCCCGAAACCACTGGATGTGGTCGGCACGGGTGGGCAAGTTTGAGAAAACACTAATAAGTCTTTCCCTCCCATATAACCGTGATTAAGACAATTAACACTTGCCGTCCCAAAATCATCTTTCACAGTTACTGTTACATCGCCCCAATAATAATATTTCCCGTCAGATGCAAGCTCAACGCCATCGTTGCCCCTGACCTCGAGGTTTTCCGAAATCGTTGCCGTTATGGACATTCTATGTGCATATGGGATATTTTTGAGTGTGTAAGTCGCTGCATTTAACCCCCATGTAGTATTAGGATTATATGTCATAGCACCATTGAACACATATTTGTTTTCACCGCCAACATCTATAACTACTTTTACTGCTGTCTCAGAAAATAAGCAGGTAACCTGAGTTAGTGAAGACGTTGCAGGAAGAATAGTATGTATTGGCAGCGGCGGGACCGTCACTGTCGCCGCCGCTGCTGCCACTGCGGCAGCAGCGCCGGCGGTGGTGCTACTGACAGTCGCTTCGCCATCAGGTTTATTTACAATCGTTGAATCTGGCATTTATATAATAATCATATTAAAATAATTTATAAAATAAGTATATAATGAAAGTCTCTAAAGCACATATATTAGTATTAGTCGCGTTAGTTTTTATTGTTATAAAAATAAGCGATTACTATTTTAATTTACCACAAAAGGTTGAATTAAGTAAATTAAAACATATATTGGAACCTGGAAATTATAAAGGTTCTGGATTTTATGAACCAACTTCAAATTATCCAGATGGTCTAAAAACTAAATTATTTATGGTTATTAAAAAAACAAATAATGGACTAAATGCAAATGTTAATATCAAAGCATATAATCCAAAATCAAATAAACTAGAATATTCAGGAATAAGAGTTGTAGATTTTGATTATAAATTAAATCATGGAGATACCGTTTTCAAAAACTCAAAAAGTTTTATATCGGGAAGTTTAGTATCTAGTTCTCATGGTAAAATTACTAGTTGTTCAGAAAATACATTAGTGGATTCATCTATTGGTTGGTGGCATACATCAAAACATGAACATAGCATCAAAAATACTTTAACAAAACATGGTAATAAACTACATGTTTCTTTTGAAAATAAAACTAAAATACCATTTTTAAACAATCATACTATGACAGAAGAATACGTGAAAATCTGAAATAATTTAAAAAAAATTACAAATAAATTATTTTTTTGTAATTTTTATTCATTCATTTAATTTATTTTGTCATAATCCTAGGCGCAACACCCATTGTAATAAGCTCCTGAAATAGCAATTTACAAGAATATGGGATTTCAACATATTCAAAATCAGTTCTATTATCACAATGCCTGCAATGATGAATATGCCGTTGATCATTATATGCTGCGATCATACCACATCTTTTACATACATGCACACTATATGAATCAGATGCATCATACATCCTACCTTTAGTAAATCTAGCAGCTCCATGTGAGCACATGCAATCCCTTTCCATTTCTCCAAATCGATGACCACCGTCACGAGATCTACCTTCAGCTGGCTGTCGCGTAAGATTTACCTTAGGTCCATAACTTCTACTATGTTGCTTATCTTTAACCATATGCTTTAATCTTTGATAAAACACTGGTCCAATAAATACAGATGTTTCTAGTTGTTCCCCAGTAAGGCCATTATACAAAATCTCATTTCCCTTTGATTCATATCCAACACCTTGAAGTGCATTGCAAATATCTTTCACTTTTAAATCTCCAAAGCTAGTTCCATCTCCAAACAGCCCTAATTCGAGAAGTGCTTTTCCTAGTACAGTTTCTTTAAGCTGTGCAATTGTCATTCTGCTGGGAACTGCATGAGGATTGATAATAATATCTGGTTTTACGCCATCTTTTGTGAAAGGCATATCACATTCAGGAATAATATTTCCAATAGTTCCTTTTTGCCCATGTCTGGAACTAAACTTATCTCCAATAACGGGTTTTCTAACAGTCCTAATTCTTACTTTGCAAAAGTTGTAACCATCGCCGTTCCTTGCAATCATATTTTTATCAATATAAGACTCTTCGTGCGTTCTATACATTTTACTTTGATCTTGGTACTTAATTGTTTTAGTATGATCATTTCTGGCTGCTTTGATCGGCAAAACTTTTGAAATGATAATATCACGATTTTCTACTCTAGTATTTTCTGGAATAACCCCATTCTCATTTACCTTATCATAATTTGCATATTTCATCCCTTTTGTTTTTGTTTTATCTGGACGACATCTAATCTCTTCATCTCCGTGAATCTTTTTATCTTCATCTTTTACTGTATGATAAATAGTAGCTTGGAAGAGTCCTCTATCAATAGATCCTTGATTAAACAAGATACTATCTTCCTGATTATATCCAGAATGAGTCATAATTGCAACAATAACTTGACAGCCTGATGGCACTTCATTAAGTTTGATAAGATTCATAATACGAGTATCAACTAATGGTCTCATGGGATATGTCATAACAAATGATGTTTTATCCATCCGATTATCATAGTTTGTAACATACATACCCATAGCTTGCTTACCCATTGCACATTGATATGTATTTCTAGGAGATTGATTATTTTCAGGAAAAGGAATACATGACGCTAGGATTCCGAATATAGTACTTGGGTGAATCTCACAATGTGTATATTTGTAAATCTTTGTTTCTTCTTGATTAATCAACTCACTTGGTTTCATTGATATCATGCTTAGATTTTGCTCTGCTGCATCAATATACTCAATTACTGCTTCCGGTAGATTTATATCAGTAAGTAAATCTTCCCATATCAAATCATTTTTTTCCAACCGATCAATAATATTTTTATCCAACAAAAGTTTGTTGTTTTTAACACGCAGCACTGGTCTAGAAAGTCTTCCAGCTTCATTGCAAATACGTATTTCCTTATTTTTAATGTCAAATACAATAGAGCAATAAATATTAATAATGCCTTTATGTTTTTTATCTTTCAGATCTTTATAAAGCTCTAAAGGCTTTTTTGCATTTCCCATTGGACAACCATTTATGAATACTTTAAATCCATGCAAAAGTTGTTCCGGATTTTTTTCCAACTCTTCATAAGGAATAACTTGTGGCTGAATATATTGATATAATGCTGCACTATTAGATGGAATTGTAACATGCGCCATGTAGCTAAGATTTTTAACAATTCCAACTGAATGACCTTCTGGTGTCTCTGCTGGACAAAGAAATCCCCAGGATGTACTATGAAGCTTTCTAGGAGGGATAAGCTTTCCGCTTTTATCAATTGGCGTATTAATTCGCCTGAGATGACTCAAACTTGAAATATATGTTAGTCGGCTCAAAACCTGTGCAACACCTACTTTACTACTAGAACTTTTTGTTCCAAAATCACCAGTGGATAATGCTCTCCTTAAACCACTTTCAATTGTGGTTGATTTCACAATTTTATAAATATTTGTATTATTAACAATATTGTCATATTCTTCTTTTGCTCTCCAAGACCCATTTTTAATTTCACGAACAATAGCCTTCTGCATATCTTTTACAAGTTTATTAAAGTAATTTCTAAACAAATTATTGAGCAGAGTTCCAGTAAGGTCAATGCGTTTATTTAGATAAGAATCTCTGTCATCTGTTTGCTCCCACCCAAAGCTGGTTTTAAGCAAACGCCGTGTCATATATCCTAAATAATAGATTTTTTGAATCATTGTTTTGCAGTGAGGAAACAAATCTGTATTCAATACACCAACTGTAAACTCACGTTTCTTTCTTGCACCAGTTTCTTTATCCATATTTATTGGAGTGTACATCGCATGAGCCGTAATATATGTAACTGCTTCTTCTTGTGTCATATATTGACTTGCATCTACAATGGTTGCACGAAGAGCCATCAAAAGTTTTTTAGTTACTTCTGGTTCAACCTTATCATCTACATTCAATACAATCTTTTGACAGATATCGCGATCTGTAATAATACCCAAAGCTCTGAAAACAATAAACAATGGAATAGGTGATTTTATGCGAGGAATCTGGAGCAAAAGGCTTTGCCCAAAACCACTGCTTTTACTAGTAATATGAAGTGATATTTGCTTTGGAGAAATACATTTGAAATCTGGTACCGATTTAATTTCAGCAGTCCATGCCCATTTATTATTATTTTTTTCCACATTAAAACATTGAACATTATTTTCAGCCGCTCTTTCTTGACCTTGACATGTTTTTTCCGATCCATTTATAATAAAGTATCCTCCTGCATCCATTACACACTCTCCAGTTACACTATTTGGAACATGAGAATATTGAGATAAAACACATATGCATGAACGCAGCATAATAGGAAGCTTTCCAATATGAACACCCGGAATCTTTTTATAAATGGTTTGCTCTGATTCAAGATTTTCCCCACCTTTAATAACGTACTTAAGTGTCATATCGACAGTCATGTTTGCAGCATAGGTAAAGTTTCTCAATCTTGCTTCGTGTGGAAACATAAGCTTAATAGCACCAGTGTTTTCATGTATTTGAGGTCTTTGAATGCTGAAATTAGTGAAGGTTACATATACATCAAGATTTGGAGATTTGTCTTCTGTGTTAGCATTTTGATAACTAATACGAACCGGATTAAACATTGAAATTGTCTTTGGTATTTGATAGGTCACGAAATCATCATATGATTCAATTTGATGCCTTACCATTTGTTCCAAATGCTTTCCATGAAAGTAAGAGCCAATAATTGTCCATGGTTCCTTTGAATATTTACAATAATCGATATCGTTTTGAGCACTCATGTTTTTTCCAGAAAGTTGTGTATATGTAATCTCTTGCATGGCTATTATTCATTTCAATTTATCTTTAAATATATTCTAAATATAATACATTAATGAGTAATAATCGTAATAATAACAAAAATAAATCTGATGATTTAATTACTTTCAATATTAATGAAAGGAAAAATACTAACGAAACTGAAAAAAATATTTTAAATGATACAATAAACCAGGATTTAGAGCTCTTAGATGATTGTAAAGAAAAAAATATAAATGATATGACAGATAACTTAGAAACTGATATAAAACAAAACGTTGTTAATAATTGCGATAAAACGTTAAAAAGGCATAGAAATAGCAATATAAAAGATATTATTATGATTAAATCTCTTCCAAAGAAAAAGAAGAGAAGAACAGCTAAGAAAATTATGGATTGTTTAGATACGAAAGATAGTAATGAGATTATAGCTCAAGATTTAACAATAATGCCTATGAATAACTTAGTTAATCTTATTGACGGAAATTACAATGAACCAATTTATTATTTTTCCGACGATGAACCTTTGAGTTCTCCAAAAATTGTAAAAGAAAATAAAATAATTATGGAAAATATTAAAACGTTGGATGATCTTATTAATTTAATTGACACATATCCTATTACTGATAATGTAACATACAATATAGATATGACTGTTTTGCATAATATAAAACCTAATTTAAAAAAACTACAGGGTATGATCGGCATGAAAAGCTTAAAAACACACGTAGTTGATCAAATCTTATATTATTTGCAGGGATTTCATAAAATGGGAGGAGGAGGAGATTTCATGCATACGGTTATATATGGGCCACCTGGAACCGGAAAAACTGAAGTAGCAAAAATAATAGGGAAAATATTTAGTAAGTTAGGTATTTTATCAAAAGACAAGTTTAGAAAAGTTACAAGATCTGATTTAATTGCTGGTTATTTAGGTCAAACAGCTTTAAAAACCCGAGCTGCTATAAAAGATTGTATAGGCGGAGTAATGTTTATTGATGAGGCATATGCTTTAGGAAATGCGGAAAAAAGAGACTCTTTCGCAAAAGAGTGTATAGATACCTTATGCGAAGGACTGAGTGATCATAAAGATGATTTTATGGTTATCATTGCAGGATATGAAGAAGAACTAAAAAATTGTTTTTTTAATTTCAATCAAGGATTAGATTCCAGATTTACTTGGAGATTTAAAACAGAAGACTACAGTCCAGAAGAACTTATGAAAATATTTGAGAAAAAGGTACATGATGCAGGATGGAAAATTAAAGATAGTGCAATGAATGAAAAATGGTTTACCGATAATATGGATTATTTTAAGTTTTATGGTAGAGATATGGAAACATTATTTGCAAAAGTTAAAATTGCTCACAGTAGAAGAGTATTTTGTTTAGATAATTCCCATAAAACAATAGTCACAAAAAAAGATTTGAAAATTGGTTTAGAGATGTATATCTCTAACGATGAAGTTAAAAACAGAAAACCAAATAGCGATTTATCAAAAAGGGTGCATTTCTCTATGTATACCTAGTTCTATAATAATTATTTTTTTTACTACTTATTATAGGTATGAGCACAAAAAAAACTATTCACATTAACCAAGATTTTTTCTCTCTTTCGGGAAAATCCAGAAAATCTAGGAAAAAAGCAAAAAAGAAAAAAGCAAAGAAATCAGGGAAAAGTAAAAATCATACAACCTCAATAAAAATGAGAAAAGCTTTTATGCAAAAAGTTCAAGAATATCATGATAATAAAAATAAAGAAACTCAACAAAAAAAAGACGATGAGGTAGGAAAGAAAGAGTTCGATAGCGCATTTAACAGATCATTAAACTTTTTATCCGACTTATCGAACAAAAAGAAATCTAGGAAAAAAAAGAAAAAACAAAAATCACCAAGAGTATCTCTTGAAATACCAAAAGAGTTTTCTAATAAAAATCATATTTCAATTAATGTTGATAATAAACCAGCCTCATTAGGCAAATCTAATAATTCAAATATTATTGAAGTAAAGTCTATAAATCCACATTTATCCAATAAAAGACACTTTAAATCGCGAGCGCCTCCTCCATACAGCACATTGAAGGGTGGATCAAAACCAACGTATAGACAATGGATGATGACGCAAAAAAATAAGAATAACTTTTCTGGTGGTAAAAAACGACATAACATTATTATCAATAATAAGCCAGAATATGTAGAAAGTGAAAGAGCAAAAAAGCTGAAAATGATTAAAAATAATAATAATAAAAAGAGTAACAAAAAAAGAATGATTAAAACAAAAATAACAACGAAAACTGTAAAACGAAAATTAGGAAAAAGTGGAAAAAAGATAGGCGTGTTAGTTAAAAGTCGCCAAACTAGAAAAAATATTCAAGGAGAAAAATTAAAGTTAAATAAAACTAGTATTGTTGAAATTAAACGCTATTTAAGAAAAAGAAATCTTATAAAAGCAGGCAGTAGAGCCCCAAATAATGTGCTGACAAAACTATATGAACAATCCGTACTTACAGGCGATGTAGTAAATAAAAGCACAGACATTTTGGTTCATAATTACCTAAATGAATAAAGGCATAAAGGCAATGTGTTATTATATAATAAGACATTGAAGTAAATGGGTATTGTAGATGATTATCTATCTTATACAAAAAAATATAAATTGGAATATGGTGAAAATACGTTAGTATTAATGCAAGTTGGGTCATTTTTTGAAGTGTATGGATTGAAATGCAAAGATAATAATATTACTGGCAGCAATATAGAGGATTTTTCCAGGATATGCGATATGGTTATAAGTGGAAAAAATCAAAAAATCAAAGGTAATAAAGTAATGATGGCTGGATTTGGTCTTGCACAAATTGAAAAATATATTAAAAAACTACAAAATGCAGGATATACTATAGTGATTTATACGCAAGATACAAAAGCAAAAAACACTACTAGAAGCTTATCTGAAATAATCTCTCCTGGAACTTATTTTGCGAGTGAATCTGATAAACTAACAAATAATATTATGTGTATATGGCTTCACTATACTAAAAAAACTAAATATTCGCCAGAAAAGCTTTGGACTGGTATTGCTTGTTTAGATAATTTTACTGGAAAGAGTCGCATTTGTCAATTTGAAAGAGAGTATTACAAGGATTCTTCAATATATGACGATTTGGAGCGCCAAATATCGATTGATAATCCACAAGAATGCATTGTTATTTCAAACTTAGAAAACGATTATGTTGAGCAAATTGTTCAATATGTTGGGCTATCAAATGTCAAAACACATCTCATTGATCAAACCAAAGAAGGTGATATGGTAAAGTTTTCAAAAAATGCAGAAAAACAAGTATATCAAAATGAGGTAATGACTCGCTTTTTCCCAAATATCTCTCCTGAACTAATAATAAACACCTTTAAAACACATTGTATTGCAATGCAAGCTTTTACTTTTCTAGTGGATTTTATATTCCAGCATAGCCCTGTGTTGGTTAATAAAATGGCATTTCCTATATTTGAAAGTAATGCTGAAACACTTTTGCTAGCAAATCATTCACTAAGACAATTAAACATAATAGATGATTCTCGTCATAAAGGCAAATTGAGAAGCGTTGCCGCGCTGTTAAATAATTGCATGACTGCTATGGGGAAAAGAGGATTTAATTATCAGATAACATCTCCACATACTAATATTGAAAAATTAGATTGTATTTATAACCTTACCGAACACGCTCTCAATATTGATATGTGGGAAAATATTAGAAATGGGTTGCGTAATGTAAGAGACTTAGATAATATTTCTAGAAGGATGGTTTTTAATAAAATCTCTCCTAGACAGTTATGTGATTTCATGAAAACAATTAAAAAGATAATGGAAGTTGGTAACATGGTGAATACAGATGATACCTTTTCTGATTATGTTAAAATTAATGATATGTTATGTATCAAGGAGTGTAAAAAGTTATCAAATATTATCGAGAAAACATTTGATTGCGAAAAAGCACAGTATATCAATGATATAAGCCCAGAGAGATTAGGAACACTCATGCCAGAAGATGCGTGTTTTGTTAAAAAAGGAATTAATATCGAAATTGATGACTTATTAGAAAAAAGTATTTATAGTAGTGAAAAATTAGAAGCTATTCAAGTGTATTTATGCAGTTTGATTGAAACAATCGAAAAAAAGAAAAAGAATCCTTTTGTAAAGATTCATGAAACACCAAAGTCTGATCCATTTTTGATTGCTACAAAACGAAGAACAACGTTATTGAAAAGCGCTATTGAAAAAGCTAAACTTGATAGCGTAAGTCTTACAACTAAATCAGGAGCAAAGTTTGATTTAAAATTGTCAGAAATAAGATATATTACCATGGGTAGTAATAAAAAAGATTTATGTATTACAAATGGTGCTATAACAAAAATTGCAAATAATATCCAAAAGTCTCGAGATAAACTTATTCATAGAATTGGTGCTTTTTTTTACAATTTCATTAATGATATCGTTTCAATGCAAGAAAGTATAAATAAAATTAGTCGTTTTGCTAGTTGGGCAGATAATCTGCAAAATAGATGTTATATTGCAAAAAAATATAATTATTGCAAACCAAAGATAGTTATTAAAAATAAGTCATATTTTGATATTGAAGGCTTGAGGCATCCCCTTATTGAGCAATTACAAATAAATGAACTTTATGTTACAAATGATATATGCATGGGGGATGCAAAAGATGGACTTTTGCTATATGGGACAAATGCTGTTGGGAAAACAAGTTTTATACGAGCAGTTGGTATTTCTATTGTTATGGCACAGGCTGGTTTATATGTTCCTTGCAAAAGTATGACATTTAATCCATATAATAAACTTTTTACTAGGATATTAGGAAATGACAATCTTTTTAAAGGATTATCAACTTTTGCAGTTGAAATGTCAGAACTAAGAACAATTTTAACTATGTCTGGTGAGAATAGTTTGGTGATTGGTGATGAATTATGTTCTGGCACGGAAAGTGATTCCGCAAAAAGTATTTTTACTACCGGCGTCGAATGGTTACATGAAAAAAAAGCTACATTTTTGTTTGCTACTCATTTTCATGAGGTAAATGAGTATAGTGAAATAGAAGATATGGATAGATTGATGATGAAACATATGTCAGTTATATATGATTCTAAAAATGATAAATTAGTTTATAATAGGAAACTCCAGGATGGTCCTGGAGAAAATATGTATGGTTTAGAGGTTTGTAAATCATTAAATCTTCCAGATGCATTTTTGAAAAGAGCTCATGCTCTTAGAATGAAATATGATCCCAAAAAGTCAAATATTCTATCCCAGAAAACGTCAAGATATAATTCAAAAAAACTTCGTGGAAATTGTAAATTGTGTGGAAAAAAAGGAGATGAAATGCATCATTTAAAGCATCAAATAAATGCGGATGTAAATGGTTTTTTTAAAAGTCATCACAAAAATCATCCGGCCAATTTAATTAATCTTTGTGAAAGTTGTCATGATAAGATTCATGAAGATGGAAAGCAGCATAAAATAGTTAAAACTAGTAATGGTTATGAAATAGAACCATTTAAATAAAAATATAATAGATAATAAGTATATATATATGTCTGAAGAGCGAATATATGGCGCAGATGAATGGCGACTATTTGATCCAGCAAGGATTGAGGATCCAGATTTTGATATAGAAGATTATTATGAAAGATTATATCCAATGCGTGAGCAATTACGCCGACGATATGAGCAGCAGCAGCGAGAGCAGCAGCAGGCAGAAGAAGAAGAAGATGATGAAGAACCTGTGGAATGGAAATGGGTTTTAAAAGATAATATAAAAAGTGATAATTGTGCAATATGTCAGCAAAAATTAAATAATGGCACACTAGTTATGGAATTATCATGTGGTCATCAGTTTCATAATAAGTGCATTGACTCTATATGTAGATATAATGATGAAAGTAAAGGAGCATCTGAGACCAATTTTAGGAATGTAGAATGTCCTATGTGTCGTAAGAAAAAGACATTTGACATAGATTTATGTATGTCTGCAGACGCTTACAATGATAATGCTTTAGTTGAAGATGAAGATGTTATACAAAATCCACAAAAATATTTTTCTGCTTCGGAGGATATGTCCGGTGGTAAAACTAAACCAAAACGAAAAAAGAAAAAAAGAAAGAACAAAAAATCTAAATCTAAATCTAAAAGTAAATCTAAAAGTAAAACTAAAACTAAAACTAAATCAAAATCTAAAACTAAGCGAACTACGCGTAAAAACAATCCTAAGAAATCAAAATCTAAAAAACGTAATAAAACAAAAAAGAAATAATTATAATATGAATAATAATATAATTTCATATTATACACTTACTAATGTCTGATAATAATATTTTAGATAATTTTGAAAAAGAGATCGATGAAATTAAATCTATGAGAGAAAATAATAGTCAGACCGCATTAGAAAAATTAGATCTATTGCACAAAAAAATACAAGATGAATTAAAAATTGCGATGCAGTCTGGTAATAGGTCTGCAATTCGTAGTTTGATGCAAGCACAACAAAAAATTATTTCAGAGATACCAAGGGAGTCTATTACCGCATTTCTTGAAAGCGGAGAATCAAAAAATAACACTGAAAAATGTTTTGTTCCGGAATTATTAGAAACAGTAGAATCCGATGTATTCCTTGGTGAAAATCCAGATCATATAAAAGTTATGGTTGATGGTTTAACTGACAATATTTGTTTAAATAAAAATAATATAAGTCATGAGACCATTAGAGAATCTCTTAGAATATTATGCGATAATGATAATGATATGTCTGATTTAAATAATCTTTATGTCAAGGCAATAAATATATTTGCTCTTCAAATAGATGCTATCATACCATTGAAAGAGTTTTTGGGGTATTTTTTTGGAGTTCCGGAAGCAAAAAAGTTTAAATTGATAAAAAAAAATGGCGAAAGTTTAAAAATAAAAAAATATGCATTGGAATATCCAGACACAGAATTAAATGAAGCAATTAATGCATTACGCTATCATATTTATCAAATTAAAGATCTACATACTGTGGACTTACATGAAAATACTATGGAAGTTTTGAATGCTACAGATGGTACAAGTGTTGATAATTGTAAAACTTATGGTACAATTTATGAAATTAAGATGATAGATGAAAATGGAGAAGAAAAAGAAATAAACTATGAAGAAAAATCTCAAGAGTTATTGAATAGTGATACTTGGAAAGATTTATTAAAATACTCTTACGATAAAAATGATGTTAGAAAGGTCAATAATCTTTACTTTGAATTAATAAAAGATAGATATGATTATAATTTATTTTTGGGCGGTTTCGCAAACTATTTTAAAAATGACGGAACATATGAGAATATTTTAATAGAAAATAACAACAATGTTAGGCCAACAGATATAGAAATAATCAAAAAAAAACTTATTGCTATATTAGGAGAAATTGCATTTAAATTAAACTTTGAAGAAGGGTTTGACGGTAATATGCAGGATAACAATCCGACATTTGATGATCAGAAATTGAAAACAGCTACACAAACCTATATTAGAGATAGTTGGAGAAGTGGAAAAATCACTTCAGATACTGCACACTTATTATTAGATGATGTATTCAGAGGAACACCTTTATTTATAGTTGAAATATTTTTAAAGAATATTGTTGAAGAATTAGAAGATAAAATATCAGATTTAGTACCATTAAATGTAACAGATGAAGATTATCTGGCTATAAATACTGCATTTAATAATTATATTGAAGATATTATAGATAATAATACTTTTTCAGGATATAGCCCCCAACAAATTAATTATGATTTGTCCCTGCAACCAGATGCAAGTAGTGATGAAGATGAAGATGAAGATGAAGAACAGCAAACTGGTGGAAAAGTTAAGAAAAAAAGAAAAAACACACGGAAAAATAAAAAGCGTAAAAACAAAACAAGAAAAAAACATCATGGCAAGAAAAAAAAGAAAAAACAACGACGAAGAAAAAAGAAAAGAAAAACATTTAAGAGAAGAAAATAATTATAATTATAAATATAAATATATATATATATATGTCTGATGTAGTTGAAATAAATGAATTACAAAATATTCAGGATCCAATAATTTGCAGTTATTGTGAAAAAAATATAAGTAAATATCCAATGAACTTACAAGATGTCGCTTTTAAATTATTATGTGGGTCAAATTGTTATTACCATTTAAAATGTTTTACAGATTTATGCAATAAATCTGACTTTGATTCATTCAATTGTATAAATTGTGGTGCTGGATTAGTAAGAAGTGATTGCCAATATGCTTCTGCATTATTAGATGGTGAGGAGGTATTACTTCATCCAGAGTTGTTTTATGCACATCCTGAACAAGAAGGAGGGTCAAAGAAAATAAAAAAAAGAAAAAACG